>Ga0056114_1001063_pt1 | contig 11629 bp, 6 predicted proteins | sample WorMetHERISLAND1_FD_77005 | JGI IMG/M metagenome (GOLD analysis project Ga0056114, IMG submission 77005) | Marine gutless worms symbiont microbial communities from Max Planck institute for Marine Microbiology, Germany - Olavius loisae HERON... ...
ATTCAACTGTTTTTATGGCACCGCACTGTTGTGGTTTCTGTTGTAGGAGTTTCAGTACTTGGTGGGCCATAATGGGCCAATATAACATTGATTTTGTTGGTTGCTAGGCGTGGTTGCTAAGGTAAAAAATCGGCATCATTCTGTTAAAAAAGTAAGAAATTGGTGATGGTAAGTATTCGAAAATTTCGAATAACTGTACTCGGTTCGAATCAAATCAAATACTGAAGAACTATTCGATTCGATTCGAAACTTTGAATATTCGCACAGCACTAGTTGGGACTCATCTGGAATTCAGAAAGACTCTACCTGGAAGCACTTTATAATACTACAATGTCTTCCACATGTCTCGGCATATATCATAACACGCCCATTAACTGCTAAGCTGTGCCTACTGACTGCAAAGTTCGCAGACTAGATCAAGAGAGACACACGGTCCCACTGATGCACCCAATAAACTGACAGTACTCATACCAAGCGTGATCGATGACAGGTAGACCGGGTCAATGACGTGACTGAGCAGTGCTCCCTGAACGCCGAGCAAATTCCAACGACAGATTTTGTCACTGCACGACATCGTCCGGAGACGCTCGCCCCGCAGAATGGCATCCCACGACTGACGGAGAAAATCCTCCTCAACTGGAATGGTTCCTTCGCCTACGATGCCGCACAACGAGTGCTTTCAATTGTAAAATGCTGCTGACATCACTATCAGTCAATAACTACCTTTACTTACATATTTCGCACCATAATTAAACATTCACAATAATGATGACAAATCTGTACAACTTATTTCAATAACTATTAACAAGCAAGACGAAACGCTAACTTACTAATCACATATGTTTGTTTAAAACAGCCAACAAACCACAGCAAACACAAATGGAAGATACATAAACAGTTTCAGTACTGTGACATAAGTGGCCTTTGGGTCTTTTTGCTTCTAACAAAATAATGAATATACACACCCAAAGATCCACTGAACAGCCTACCCATTGCAGTGTAGCATCATCTTAAGTGTTAAGCTGCCTACACACATAATCACAAAGCTAATAACTAAATAAGTAACGCATTACTAACCTCCTTCCATCTTGGTCCTAAGCAGACCCTGCACCTTGCTGGAGAACGTTGGCTGATGGGCCGAGCTGTTAGCATCGCTACTGCTCACACTCGCACAGTCTCTGTAGAACAAACGTCAAAATATTTGATTTATTAGCTACCAGCAACAGAGACAAGGTGAGGCGGACAACCGGGCAACCACGCCTGTCAGCTGATGTCCAAGCACAGTGTCTTTCTCTGTTCGGCCACATTGCAAGAATGCCAGACGAGACAGATGCCAGGAGTATCATAACTGCTTCCCCTTTGGAGAACTGGAGGAGACCACCAGGACGTCCTTAAACTACATGGATGAAGACTATCCAACAAGACCTGAGGTCTAACAATCTCTCCCTGGATGAGGCGATAACTATGGCTCAGAATCGTCCACTCTGGAGACTGATGTCTGCGTTTGGCGCTACGCACCCCTAGTGGTGCTTGCCACACAAGAAGAAGAAGAAGAAGAAGCAACAAAGCCATCTTCACACTTTATTAATACACCGCTGCTCATTAATGAAATAAACAGGACTGCAGATTAATTAAAGTCACAACTTTTTAAACTCGATGTACAATTTTAATCACAATAAAAAATTAATGCACACATTGAAGGAATTTTCAGATTTGAAGTCTGAAAGCTGTCAATTTGTAAAATTTTTACTTATTTTATTATAAACTTCTACTCGAGGATAAAGTTCTCCACTTTCTCTCTCCTAGTCAATGAATAATAGTGATGACATTACTTATGGCTGGCACTAACGAGATTAAAATTTGAATCACATTGCAGCCATAAAATAATCTTCTGAGTACAGCATTCTTCCATTTATCACACAGCAAAACAGAAACATCTTAAGTGGTATGCAAACTGATGCCAGTTAACTATTTTCTTTACAACTATGTAATCATATGACTCACTTCTATTTCAAAATGACAGCAATCAACTATCTTAGTTACACCAGTGATTGGTCAGTTTTCGAACCAAAACCAAGTGTTTTTTGTAGAAAACCGGTTTAATGGCAGTTTTCATTGTAATTGTGTGTAATTTTTATTCAGCTGTAAAATCCATATTATTAATATGCAATGCTAGGACTAAAGAAAAACAATAAACAAGACCAAAAAGGCGATTTTTGCAAGGTATTTGGCAAAAACCGACGTCTTCTGTGCAGTATTTTGCAAAAATTTTGCAAATACTGCTAGTTTCAGTTATATTTGTAATTATTCTGCTGTAATAAGCTCTTACTTTAACAAAACTTTTCCGTTTTCACAAAATGCTCAAAAAAGACATTCTGCACCGAAACGAAACCGATACCAAAACTGCTTTTCTGCAAAATACCGACTGAAACCGAAACGTTTGTTTTGACAGTGAAAACGGTCACATCACTAATTCAAACACAAACACACCTTGGAGAGAAGAGAGCACCATCTCCACACGGTGCTGTTGATATGTACAGATGGAACTGAACGTCGGGCTTCACACGCAGTTTGCCGGAACTTGACGACTCAATAACCGTGTTCTGGCTCCCACTGGCAAACTCCAGCAACTGTGAGTACAGGAACCTGAGCATTCCACATCAGCACACGCCCAGCATCAGACTCACAGTCAACTTAAGCTCACAACACTCACAGTATGATAAACATTTCAGTACCTATAATCTTAAATGTTTTGTTTGTGTGTTAGATGCCTGCACAGACTGGCAAAAAAATCTTAAGCATTCGAAATCAGCACACAAACGGGATGAAATGGACCGTCTTGGTTGACAGTCAGTAACGAGAACTTTCCAACGATATAACAGTAACTACAGGTCTATCTTGCACCTAGGCACATCAAATGACGGTCAAAAAACCAACAAAATTTTTATACTTTACCTGTATTCAGCTCACCACTGAAGGTGATCTTGTTGACATTATGTACCAGTAGAACTTCTGAAAAACTAGAATAATCAGCCTACTATGTGGTAAAAGAATATGATGATGCACTGAAGCGTTTTTCACAACTGGAGTGCAATGGACACGGGCACAAAACGTCCTATAATAAAGTTGATTGGCTAACGAGTAGTCAAAAAGTGTGGGCAATGTTTAATAACTCAAAGGAGCCATTGACGACAATGAGAATGTACGAGAATACAGTAGAATGGTGTCAAAAACTCATTAAATTACAACTAAATACACCAAGAAGCCACTCAAAAACAGACCTCATTAGGCCACGTCTGGTGACAATTTCTGCATGTGAGTCGTTGACTGTTTGGCCTTCAAGACTCAAAAATGTTCCCGTTATGCATCGGTTGCCTGCAGCGTTTCATTCGCACACACAGCACGGCAATGTGATGTTAACGATGTTGTACTAGTCCAAATCAACTGACAATAAAATACTTCGTTTTGAAAAGTCTGTGACCGAAATAGCTAAAATTTGATACATTCTATGCAACTGTAAATAAGTGTATCGCCCCAATCGATCTGCACAATCCCCAGCAGTTGACTGTTTCATGCCAACAAATCTGTGCTCACATCATGTGTCTTGTTGCAAGCTGTATGCGGCCTAACACGTCACCAACAACAGACAAAGGATGGACATCAGCATTGCTTTTAGCGCCCTTACACTATGTGGGCCATGTATAATATCAAGCAATATCCCCTAGAAGGCTTTGCTGGAATCATTAAGTGGAATCTAATCTGGAGCTGTCTAGCAGAGTTGGTAAGTGGCCCATGTTGGGATACCATAAATGACTGGGAGAGATTTTGTCATCGGTAATCAACCCAATTCATTAAAACAAGCTCTTAACATGCTGCAGTGACACGGTGCCGCATCGGTTCAACACTGTCTCTACAACACAAGATGTTAAGTTAAACTTCAAGCAAAAGTGAACGCAAGTCTTTATCGAGTTTAACACATTCAACGCCAGGAATGTTAACACGACCAAAGGAGATATGACAGTAGACAGCGGACATACAGAACCCACGGCCACGGGTTCATCATTAGTCTGGCATTAAACATGTTAAAACTGGCCTTGATATACGGCTTCATGCAAGTGTGAACAGACAACATGAAAATTTATGTCGAAGACACTCTAAACAAGTGTGTACATAGCGGTTAGAAAATAATAATCATAAAAGTAAGTAAGACGGTTAATTTGCAGAGAGTACAGTATAAACATAAAAGTGCCACTATATCAAAACTCTACACAAGTATGTCTAATTGATGAGTACTAACCAGTTGCTAGGCTGACCACACATCCGCTGTCAATACTGATCTGGTCGGACGTCATCACTATGGCCGCCATCACCTTGCGACCAACCATGCTCTCAACGACCATTGCTGCCAAAGTGTTGAACTTCTGGTGGGCTGCGGCGGCCACCTTGTCGAAGTGTGTAGCATTCTCATCGAGTTTTACCAACTGGAAATACCACACAGCACGGGGAATTTTACTGGTGCCGGGAATTGTACCATTATAAATTTGTTTCTCGCGTTAAAACACCTGAGCATTCAAACCGAACTGACTCTTAGTATGGCTGATGCCCTTCGAGACAACATCCACGATCACATAGATCTCATGAGAATCAAATCTGACTCATCAAGTTGACATGGTCATCACCTTAATAATATATTCATCACAAAATCACTGTAACTACGTACTCAGTGGCAAAAGGTGATCCCCAAAAATTTACTTTTATTTTCTCAGCAACCATTAAAAGTTTGATGCGAAAAAGAACATCTATACTAGTCTCTCATAACAACATCAACACATGACCATCAAACAAGTGATTGACAAAGCACTTTCCAAAATGTTTGCAAAGTAAAACTACTGTTAGTAGAAAAAGATTTGCTCAGTGTGTGATGGTATCTACGGGTGTCCTTTTTGTGAGTGACAAAGAGCATGACGAGTAAGCCGCACATTACAGCGATATCAAATTCTTCCCAAACACGACCAGTGCAATAGACACTGTCCTTTGAGTTAGTTCATCGTCCAGCAAGATGCAAGCAGTTGTTGAGAAAACCGCAGTTAACTTCACGGGATCACTTTTTTCACATGCTGCAAATACTGCAAGCTCACGAATCTCACAACATAAAATTTACTCATTCAAAGCCATGCAAAACATACAGGAATGGAGGCACGGGAGCAAAATCATTCTTCATACTGCATCTCAACCAAACTATCAACTAATGATGCTACCAATTCTGGTTTACACTCAACCGGATGACTCTCCAGAATCACCACAGCCTCCGAAATGACCTAGATTGTGTCAGAAAGGGCATTTAACTCAACTCCACTTCAACCTCCAAAAATGGCTGCAGATTTCTGAAACGGGGACTCTGTTTCACACAACAAACATAAACAAAGGGTTCAAACAGATTATAAAACAAATAAGCAAAAATTAAAACCGTGCAACCTTCAAATGTCGCACACAATGACCTTATGACCTGGATTGCATTGCATTTTATTTACACTTTCCATCTCTTTCTGTTGCGCAAACAGTTGTGTTTTGTCAACTTTGTCAATGAACAAATATGTCATGCAGAAACATCAACAAATGCCATGACAGCAGTGAGCGCAGCACAAACCGATGATGGAGTGTCATCCAGCTGATAGCTGCCCTCGGCCATCAGTACACGTAATGCTACATCTGCTGCCTCCTTTTTTCCTTCCTTCTTGCTCGAGCTTTCCACATATGGAAACCATCGTCCTCCCATCAATACAGCCATCCTGAACCTAATGTGCAACAAAATGCATTCCTCAGACACTCACCGACGATAATGTTTAATTTAAGAACATAACATGTCACATAAAATCAAGAAACGACAATTACGATCCACAAACTTCAAACAAAAATTACACCTTTAGCCATGCTGTAAATTTCTAACCAGACCATAATGTTTCCCTATCATTTTCTTTTCATTTATAAATACTTCATGACTTTAGAATCATTACAAACTGCAGAAAACAACATTAGTACGAGTTGTTGCACTTAGAATTTCTTCATACGGTAATGTAACTAAAACAATTCGCTAAGTATCCAGTACATATCCAGCCTACTAGAATGTTCAATGTTCACCAAAATAATTGCACTGAATCTTCCGACAAATTCTCCACAGAAAAATGTGAGTCATAGTTCCAACGTTTTTATTTCTGTAGTCATTCCCAATGTAACATAATTATGTTAGAAATTACGGTACATCAGGAATGCTAAAGGCCTCTAAAAAATAAACACGTGCTTTTCACAATCAATGAAGTGGGACTTTTACAGAGCAAAAAAAAACAGAAATACCCTGCAAACGGTGTCAAAGCACTGAAGTACTAAGTCAGTTATAAACCGTTAGTGCAAAGAATATCAATAAAAATGCATACAGTGTGATCAATATGAAATAGTGAGCACATACACGGGACGATGAGGTGGTCCAAACGATCCGATGCATTTTATTTCCACGTCGACATGACGTGATTGGCTGTACTCCATCAGAGCACTCACAGAATTCTTGTTTAGCGCCGCAAAACTTTCACTCGTCAAACTCAAGCCACCGGCACCTTCAGGCATTTGACTGGAAGACGAGGTACCGACGGCAACGGAGTCATCCATACCAAGAGCCGCCGCAAAAGGATTCGGGCAAGAAGAGTTACCACCGAACATTTTAGATACAGTGACGTCGTCTAAAGACCGGGAGCGAGGAACTGTCGATGATGCCTGAAATGATAGAGTACTGAGACAGTCCGGTAGAAATTTATACGAATCCAATTCAGTGTCAACAGCAAAATGTGCTCCCCGGTCCTGATACAGACTTCTGTCATCATTTAACGGAGAATTAGTATCGTAGTCCACTGGTGCTTTATATGCGGGATTGGCTCTGATCAACTGCTTCGGAGGCAATGGTGGCTTGAACGTACCTGATGATCGACTCACCTGTGTGCCACTCAATACTGCTCTACCTGTAGGCAACATCTCACCTTGCCATGTCAGCTCTGACTTCACTGCCAGCTGACTATTACTCCGACTGTCTTCACAAGTATCTGCATTCATAACTTCATCGATGGCAACTGATTTGCCAACACCACCTGATGTCGTTGGCTGCTTCTTAAAGTCAGGTAAAATCCCACTATCAAACTGACTATCATCTGCATACCTCTCGGTGTCTGGCAGTGTCTCATCATTGCATGGTTCACACTTGGCTGGCAATGAACATACACTGTCTGCCTGCATGAGTCGGTCTTTCGTCGGGTTCAACAGAAGAGCTCCACGTCCTCTCCCGGCTGGCTTCTTCAGCTCACCGAACACTGTAAGAACCGAGTCACCAGGAACCGTCTTCTGTCTGGAAACATCAAAAGTCTCACTGCAGCTCTGAGCAGGAGAATGACTAACACTACACGCACTACTCACCAATGACACACTTGGACCAGCGATATTCTGATGGTAAACTTGGTCAACACTCTCAGCTGAACTGAACGGGGTACTTCCGGCATTCACAGCTGTTTTAGCCAGGTCCGACGCATAACTTGGATAATCGAATGTGTGAACATCTGGAACAGTATTACATCTAACTGCTACAGATGGAATAATGTCAAATGATTCCGCAGTGCTACTGAATGACGACGGTTGGTCACTCTCAGCTTGAACCCTCAGAGGAACCACAGATCGAGCAGACACATCGGAATACGAACAGGTTGCTGGCACGCTACTCCTGTGTTCAGTGCAACTGCTTGTTTGGCTACTGTAACCAGAATTATGTGCATTTAACTGGCCTTTCAACACCCATTTTGGAGGTAATTCGGGGATTTTGTCAACCACTCCCTCTCTCTGCAGTTGATACAGTACACGGTTGATGTCCTGTTTCTTGCAAGACAATTCACGAGACAGTTCCTTTGCCATCAAACTGCCTCTGCCCAACAATGTAGACTGTATGACTACTTTAAGATTACTAGGGGACTCGTCTGTAGACCGATTGCCATTGCCTAGATTTCCACGCTTTGGTTGCTTCGATCCTGAAACATAACCGGATTTAAATGGCTGACGGGCTGCGTGAGAATGAGAGGATGGAAACAATGGCCTCCAGTTAGGAGCATATGATGTATCTGACCACCCACCAAAACTATGTGCGGCTCTCTGCTGACCAAAATTTACACCACCACCACCATATTGGCCATATGGTGCATCATAGTGGTACTGACTTGGAAATCCTACGTTTGATCCATAATAAGGATTTTGTGCACGTTGCTGAAAACCAGCGCCAGACATCGACATTCCAGCCCACTTATCATGTCGAAATCTCTTCGTCTCTGGTGGAGGATACTGCCCAGCGTATTCATTGCCAAAACCAGACGAATAATCTCCAAACGGGAAATTTCTACTGTGCTGCTTCATCATAATTCGGATTCAACGCCTTGACATTCACTTCAGATCACTGATTGTCAGCTGCAAAGAAACAAAAAAACTGTCACCTTAACAACAACAAAGCATCAAACTATGTGCATGGTTTTATCACATTATGTCATAAAGTTATCATAACCTACTTTCTGCAGTGTTAGCAGCGGTGAAAGTACGGTTTACGACATGGTGGGACAAGAGACAAAATGTAGCCTCTGGCAATATAGGCCCTAAATAAAAAAAACAAGGGACGTCATTAGGAGATCTGGGACAGAAGACCCCAGCAGGGTGAGGGCAGAGCCCCTCGTGATGGGAGTTAGAGGCAATGCCTGTCCTAACAGTGGTCTGGGATGGGCAGCTCCCAGAAGTTCAACAGGTTTTACTGAACTCAAAGATAGTTTTGTTTGAAAATCTGAATAGTAAAATAAAATGCTGTTTATACACGATTAAGCTACCATGGTACGACATAATTATTTTGCATAAAAACAGCATCATTTATCCTGTATGCCTCTGCTGGCTAAACATAAACTTGGAAACAAAATTTCTTCAATGTTACTTCACCTTAATATTTCATCACGCCTCGACTATTGCAGCTCATGTTCTATGGTTTGAACGACATCCAGCTTTGGTACTTTGGCAATTACAGTCGGTCCAGAATGCTGCCGTCACTCCTCTGCTTAGACCTCCAGCTGCCAGCTGTTGACTGACTGTTCACACCGTCATCAAATTGTTACGCTGCCGTCGCATTTTAGACTTATGCCGACAACACACGCTCAAGAAATTAGAAATTCGCACAAAAAATTTGACGCAAGTTCATCACAGTTTCTTGCACAAAAACAACTCTCCGGCCATTCACGTCTTTACATGTCACGTACCAGACAGTTTCTGTCCTGGAACAGATCTGTGCTCAATTGCGTGCAAGTTAGGGCTGTACCGGATTTCGGCTCCGGCTCCGGCCGGAATCGGGCACTTTTCCAAATCCAGCAGAAATCCGGCTCCGGCAAAAATCCCACCGGAGCCGGATAGTTTTGCTGAATTTGAAAAGTCGATTTTTTCCTCACATTAGATAACTTGAAACTGCAGCAACTTAATCTAGTAGGCCTAAATAAGTAAGAAATCCAGAAATTAAGGAAGTCGTAACGGTAAATGCTGCACAAAAAATAATCAAAAACTCGCATCACTCGTACGTTTGTGATGTTTTACACATTAAATTAGTAAAATTGCAGTCCATTTGAAAATCCGGCTCTGGCTCCGGCCGGATTTGTCATTCCAAATCCGGTAAAATCCGGCTCCGGTCGGATTAGAAAAAAATAAATCCGGTACAGCCCTAGTGCAAGTAACTCATAGCAGAAAGTACTAGTATGCCTACAAGATTGACCGACACATGTGCAAGCTTCTTGTATCAGACGACTTGCACAAGATTCTGTACAATTTGTTTCTTGAGCGTGTGTGGCTGGCATTAGTTAGCCCACCCATTTAGTTATGATCACATGCTTGAGCTGCAGTCATGTACGACTCCTCGGAGTCACCATGTCACCTGATCTGAGCCTTGAAATTGAAAAACATGTCTCAGTCGTTAGTGCTGTCTGCTTTTACCATCTGAGGCAAATTTGTCGCGTCCGCCAGTCATTGGACATGGAGTCAGCAGCAACACTCATCCATGTGTTTGAGACTTCTGCAACACCGTATTGACCGGGTCGCCAAAGGTCACAACAGACAAGTTGCAGCATGTGATGAACTCTGCTGTGCACGTTGTTAGCAACTAGGCTTAGACCGATACCAGTACTCGGTATCGGTATCGGAAGTTCGATAGTGGCTTGTTGTAGCTACAGCAATGACAAACTCCACTGGCTCGATGTCACCGATGAGTACAATTCAAGCTCGCCGTGCTGGTGTACCGATGTCTTCATGGAACAGCTCCGCTGTACATGATAGAACGTTGTACACAAACAGCCGACGTCATCAGTCGTCAACACCTGCGGTCCGCCAGTTGTGGAAGATGATCGTTCCGCAGTATCGATTGGACAGTTATGGTCATCGGTGTTTTGCTGTTGCGGGCCTGTCGACATGGAATTCGCTGCCAGATAGTCTTCATGACCCAGCTCTGAGTCTTAGCATTTTCCGGCATCACTTGAAACACACTTTTTTGCAAATTATTGACGAGACGTACTTAGAGCATTAGAGATTTTTTATGAGAATGTGTTATATAAATTTACGCTTTACTGACTTACTTATTTCTCTCTTGAAGTGAATCATCACCGATCTGATAGTAAGCAATCCATTGAATGGACCCCAAACAACACAACTGACAAGCTACCGACTGTTTTTTTACGGCACATGTGAACATAACGTAGGTATGCCAGGATGTTTATGACAGTATGTGACATCACACTGTCATGTTGAAGGTCCACGTCATGTCGAATGTCGACAAGTAAACCGTCACCTAGCAGTTGCTGACAGTAGTATTCACTGTTCAAGGAACAAAAGTTCCCATGAGCAACCTGCTAACCCTATACAGACCAACGACTGTGTGCCTGACCCTAACTGACCCACAACTGCCTCAACTGTGAACTGCATCAGCAGGAATGAAGTCGCGTCTATGTGGGGTCCTGCATAATGGAGTAACGGGTGGAGTAAAGGTATTTAACGTGGTTAAATGCAGGTGTGCAAATACGATACGATACGATAGAAGAGTTTAACGTGGAAAAAAACAAAAAGTATAACAGTTATGCTGACTGCGTTATGCTATTTATAAGTTGTACATTGTGTTGTTATGCTGTTACACTGTTAAGCCTATGCCACATATGAAAATTTCTTTTGAAAGTGGCATTCGAAAGCCAGTTTCTAAAGACAAATTTCAGACGTGTCACAGGCTTTATGCTTTTTAGATCACACCTCGTAAACTGAACGGGCTATAGCAATGTATCACAGGCACGGGTCTGACTAAATACTGCGCCGGCCGCCGGAGCAGGGTTGTGGGGTGTAATAACTTACAGCAAATATACATATATTGTTGCAAATGACTAATTAAGTTCCGATATTCAGCTGAATAAGCCGAAATTACTGGTTAACTGACACTAACCCAGCGGTGTGAAAATGCTTCTGTATACTGTTCCAGCGGCCGGAGCATCCGGAGCAGTATTTAGTGGGTACCGGTCGATCCGCCCCAGAGTTGATCCGCCCCGGGTCG
>Ga0056114_1001064_pt1 | contig 11629 bp, 7 predicted proteins | sample WorMetHERISLAND1_FD_77005 | JGI IMG/M metagenome (GOLD analysis project Ga0056114, IMG submission 77005) | Marine gutless worms symbiont microbial communities from Max Planck institute for Marine Microbiology, Germany - Olavius loisae HERON... ...
TACGCCAGTGAATGGTGCCAGGTGGTGACAAATTCTAAGACAAAAAGGTCAAAGGTCAAGGTCACTAGGAACGAAAATGTAAAATTGTTTTTCACACACATATCTTCGTCAAAAGTGGATCGATTTACATTAAACCAAGAGTATACTGAATAACTGATCAACGGCCCATTCTACACATCGTCGAATACATTTCATCAGCGAAAATGCATCGTTTTCTGACAGCCTGTAATCCGAACGTGGACCTACTTGTTTACAAATATGATTTGGTATATTTGTATTTTTCTTTTATGTGTAATAGTCATGTTCAGTGTGCGCCTATGACACCACGATAAAAGACTACTAAATTACTTACTTACTTACTTACTTGTTTACTTAATCTCCACTATAAATTGCCGTTGACGCGCGATCCCCCGGCGATAGCTAAGCCTCTTGTTTATTTGTACAGCTTTTGCCGGTCAATATGGGAGCATACATTCCCAGAATGGACGAGTTGACCTACTGACATTGACCTTTGACCTATGACATCACCGGGCACATTGGTGATGCCATTGCCCTACGTATGAAAAGCTTGAAATCTGTACACATTAACGTTCATAAGATATGGCAAGACACAAAACCGGGACATCGGGTCACATTCCCCGCGTAGCGTAACTGTGCAGCCGGGTCATAGAAAGTGATTGTTTTCACGTCTGTTATCCACCTGCTGGACTTTCTCGACGATAGTTAGACTGTCCGGTCAGTTCAGTTTCACTAGTATCACAGCTTCTGTTATTGTAGCCTATACGACGTCAATTACTGCCGGGGTCGCCACAATCCGCGCCTTTGACTACGTCTCGTCTACTCCACGCCACTGTGAAAAGTTTGCACTCAACACAATGTGTGCTGTGGTGTGATCTGAAGAGTGTCACCTGGGTCATCAAACTGATCTCACGCACACACGTATTGGTGAATGGAATCGTGTTATAGGTCCTGTACTGTATAGGCAATTATAGTCAACTCGAATAAGATCATTGTACTCATTCGACATTGCGATGTTTGTATACTTATTGTCGATGATAGAAAACACGCGACGGCATATCTATGTGTGTCCTTGTACATTCACTGAACGTGGCTTCATTATTCTCAATCATGAGTAGGTTATTCAGTACTTTGCACCAAGTAATCCGGTCAAGGTCTCAAACAAAATCGCCAAAGTCCAAATGAATTCCACTCAAATGTTAGGCACCATAGTTGCCGACAAAAATGGAAGAAACAACGACACTGTAGTAGAATAGTAACCTTAAGCCTAGAGTGAACGATGTCGGCAAACTTTAAACCTAAAACACCTACGGCATCCTGTGATTACCTTTCGACAGCGTGGCTTTATTGTTGTTGAATGTTGACACTGTGACGGGCACATGAACAGATCTTTTAGATGGTTAAAAAAGTCTCTCGGATACAGCAATCTGGCAGCCCTACAGCTAGTTCCGCTCCCTCCTACTCGTGCCAACACCATTGACTTAATGCTAGTTCACAACGCCCAGTTTATAAAATAGATTGACAAGTGATGGGGGCATGAATGAAACCGTAGGAAGTCGTCCACAATGATGAATGAATATGGAATTCAAGTATTTAAGCGGGATAGAACGGTCGACAATGACCATGTCACGTTGTGACAGTAGGCCTAGTCTGCAGACTTCTTTGTAGAACGATTCAGTCGGTAGGTTATATCCCAAAAATTTGGTCAGACATCCGTAACGTGCTGTGAATTGCATCGTTCAGTAATTTTGGAAAACTCGAGATCTAGCTGAAGTTTTTGCGTAAAGAACGGACGAAACTCATCTCGATTGAGTGACGCCGACACCACAGCTCATGCCTCTGATAGGCATTATTTCCATGTGCACTAGTGGGCTGGAGTGGCCGTGTGGTACGGTGCCGGACTTACGATCGCCGAAAACTTTACTAATATAACGGCCTCATTGCACATGAAACTTACGCAACATCAAATTTGTTTTTTTTTTGCCAAGGCCCTGGTCCTGGTCCCGAGCTCACCGCGTTTCCTCGGATCTTTTAGATGGTAGTTATTCTGTCATGGACCATGCATGATAGAATAACTACTGTAGTTATTTCGTCACGGTATTTATTCTATCATGTTACACCGGCGCATCCAGCGCATCGGGGATTCTACGACAACGGGCTTTATAAACCGACTTAAGTAGGCTACGTACCTACCTACATAACGTACATACGCTCCCAAATTTGACAAAGTAAACCTTAGAATTTTCGGATGATGTTAGGGTGAGAATGATTATTGTATTAATCCGTGAATTACTTTCCCACTATCTCAATGTATGTGATCACAATCCGCCAACGTTACAGACGGACGGACAGACAGACGACAGCAATTCCGCGGCGCAGCATAACCACAAGACGCGAAGTGTAAAACGCCACAGAAAAATCTGCGAGTTGTATAAATATTATTTATAGTTCAGTGGTTGTACCGTCCGCCTGAACTAGGCTGCGCAGTGTGTGACTGCCGTGATACTGCCAATTCTCAGCGTGTCTGACATTGAGATGTCGATTTAGCGTTTGCGTTTAATACACTGTCATCCATAAAAACGTGACAGCAAACTTGTCAATCGCTTCGTAATCGTAGCATATCTTAACCAATTTCGAAAAAAAATTCTCAGCCGTTTATCAGGAAAAATTTGCAATGAACTGCAGACATTAACTACTTTTCTTAAACAATATATATAATCTGTGCAAACTGTGCATCAAATCAACGTCACGACATCAGCGAGCTGCGGTAGCGTCGTGTGTGGTCGACTGAAACAGCAAACATCGCGTTCTCTTGTCAATCAGTGGCGACGTCATCTGTCTGTCAGTCAAACTGCGTCGGCGATCAAAGCAGACATTTTAAACATCGTTTGTCCCCTACTGGCTTCTCACCAAAATTTTATTTAGGAATTTTAATGTTTCACATGAAAAAACGGTGTTTTCTGATTTTGTACGCCAGTGTGCTTATCGGTACTGTAATATGCACAGTTCATTTCTGGTTCATGTGGTGCAAAATTATTGAAATTGGTTAAGATTTGGTGAAGTTATTGACCCAAGCTTAAGTTTGCTGTCAACGTCATGTTTTATACAGACCACGGACCACCGTGTATAGTCTAACAGAGACGAATGACACTTGAATGAACAACTCTTGTCAGAAACGATTGCATTTGCACCGTACGACCGCATTCACGCTTAGCGAACTTTAAAAAGAGTCAGACCGTGAGAGTTGAACAGCCAGCCAGCGACTCCAGTGTGCTACACTCGTTATTGTGTTTGGCACTATGGAACAACAAGATGCCATCAACCTGTCATGCATGTCATATCATCTGACAATGTATAGCAATGAATGGTGATAACTGGCTTCAAAGTTCAACAACGATTTTTGCAGTAGACCTAGTCGACTATTGGCGACAGGCTTATATTGTACACGTCAGCGGCCGACGACATCTTTAGAACGCTGCGCCAATGATACAGACGACGAAAAGCATCAAAGTTAGGCTACTGTTTTGGCAGGTTCTTGTAATACTTGTGCGGCGGACCGTGTGGAGCCATGCAGTGATTGCAGTCTTGATGGTTTCGACATGGCATGTCAAAAACCAGACTGACGCGATGAGTCGTCCATAGACAACCTTGATGTGACTGACTAGGTCAGGTCTAGTGCAAAATGATGTCTTCAAAAAACTGACAGAGAGATAGAACTGGGTCACTAATTCAACGATATGGGCCGGATCAAATTTTGATTGTGATTCCATGAACATGAGCACAAAAGAATCAACCCAAACAATACGTCATTTCATTAACTAATGTTTTATAAACAAAACTGGTCAGCTTTACTGGGCTTCGTTCCCTGACCCCCTCTGAGGGATTTGCACCCCACATCCCCACGAGCCCCCATACCTTCATTATAGGCTCACGCTCCTGCACCAACCATGGGTGTATTATTTAAAACATCCTTAGAATAGGCCCTGCTGTATACCCAACATCATGGATCGACTCCAAAGGGAACTCCCAAAAATTTTGGCCGGAATAGGGGTGGAGCGGGAAAAAGTGGCTTTCAGCATACAAAAGCTGTAATATCTCTGAAATGGGGCAAAATATACCAACGGTCTATTGAGGACCAATAGGAAGTCACATACGCGCTTTCGATTGGTGTCAAAATCGACGACCTTGGAGATAATTATGCACTCTGTTTCAAAAACTTAGTCCCAAGGTGTTGTTACTTATTTATATAGTTTCACATTCAATCTGCTTGTAGGCAGTGTATGACTGCAGCGGACGTTCAACCTCATGTTAGCTGGGCCAGTGCTATAACGGCCTTGACGTTTCGGAACATAAAGCAACTAACAATTGAAGAATTATTGTGTACGAAAAACATGCTGCATTACACGGTTTCCTGGCAACAGGACAGCTCTAGTTTGAAAAAGCATACACACCAGCGTCAAATAATCTCTCACCTCACTGACCCAACCCGGACACTTATGACCTGGTGACCCGACCCGGTGAGTGTGTGTGTGCTATGAGGACCTCATAGCACAGACACTTACCGGGTCATAAGTGTCCGGGTCAAACTAGGTCACAGGTCAAAATTTCCGACCCAGTTCCATCTCTGGACTGGCACGTCAGGCTCAGTACTCGCATTATGTATGTATCCTATTACGGCACATTGTAAAATGTCGGCTTCCTACCATGCGAAGCACATACACACATGCGTACTAGGGGATTCCTATCATATGTCTGTCTGTAATGTTGGTGGATTGTGATCACATACGTTGAGAAAAACAAATTCACAGGCACAATTTGTCACTGTACTCCATATACCCCAGTCCTATAAGTGATGGTCTTCAAAACTAATTTCTTTTTCACCAAATGAGACAAGAAGCCAATAGCGACAAAACATTGACTACAGTCTCGTCAACACGCGGCAAATTCACCATAATTTTTGGCGTCTTGCTTTGCCGCAACAGGAGCCAGACCCAGTGATCAAGTCAATGGTTCTCATTCCAGTCAGCCACAAACGCTCCGTCTGTCTCTGCAGACTGTCTCTGATGCTATACATCAGAACAGCATGTTGCACTGCGTTCATAGCAAGCCTTGTCGGCGAAGATCCTCATATATCTTCTTCGTCACGACGTTGCCCGCGGAGTCTTCAAACTCTTCCTGTAACGGACCAGCAACAAGACCATCATTCAGTCGCTGCATGACTTGACAGAAAGATCAGATCTGCTGCTGTGACAACATTAATAACAACAAAACATTAACAAACCGTTTGTCTTGCAGCTTAATGTTCACACACAATTTTTAAAATCTATCATATACCGAGTTAGCTCACCTCCACTTCAGGCCTCCAGCGTTCAATTTCTTTGCCGGATTTAATTTTCTGCCAAACTGCAATTACACAACATCGACCGTAAGAAGAAGAACAGTAGTTTTATACATTTACAGAACAGGATCCAATGCGAAAGAACAGATGACAAGCTGTCAAGTTTTCACGCTATGCAGCATGCATCAAAAACACATGTACACAACCGGCTGTCAGTTGTTACACAAATTCAACTCAGCAGAAGACATGTCTATCAATCCTACTCCTTGGATGACGACGAGTAGCAGAATTCATCTCTCTGGCTCTCATATGTCGTAGAATGCGGTTGAACAGTTGGCAATTATTTATACTCAGGCTAGAAGGCCCTGCACAGTCAGGTGGTGGTAGGGTCAAGCATTGGCGCCGAGACTTCACGTGTCTAGCTGGCACTTCTAGTTGCTGCCTCGAATGGTTTTTGCGTAAAAATTTTCTCCGCGTATAAAGTAGCTTTCTCAACTCTAACATCTTCCAGGAAGTCTCTGGATGTTGCAGGGGACGTATTAGTGCTAATAAGGTGTGCTTTCTGACACATAATCAACAGATGGGTGAGTAAAGCAACTCAACAACAACACACAGAGAGTTATCTGTGAGTAACTGACGTGCGATGGCATCTTCAATCAGAGTGACGTTGGCAAAGTGAGCTGTGTTGGGCACTCCGAGACAGCGCATGCCGTGTGCGTGCCTCCATTCCTGTATCACAACAAGCCACAGTCACTGTCATCAGCAGTCCAAGATGACACTGTAACAACACTGTCGACAGATGAGTAGACTTGTTGACACAGCTATAAGAAGTGAGGGAGCTGGCAGAACTAGTTCTACATGAAATACATTAGAATCACTGCAAGTGAGTGAGCAGTGTTTTACGTCCCCACCAACACAGCATAGGTTATACTGGGAGACGGTTTTTACAGATCAAAAGACCCAACCAACAGTATCAAAGTACTGAAGGAAGATCTACAAAAGACAAAGCAAACAACGAAAACAACTAAATACAGATATACGTAGACAATAATGCACACACAAAACGATATACACAAAATAAGCACAGCAAGTCCCCTAGTCTACAATAATATGGGGTGACAAGGGGACAGCTCCCACAGAGGGCAGGGTCGCTAGGCCTGACGGCAGTGGGCTGCCACCGCGGTACCCCCAGAATCACTGCAAATGCTGAACGCTGTAGACAATGCAGTCTATGGCTCCGTGCAGTCGGAGATGGATTTTACCACTTATTAGTTTTTCCGAAACGCAACAGCTGATGACATACATGCTTTCTCAGAACCAACTTCACAGTTAAGTGTACATCAAGACTGCATGCTATGCTAATTACTGTGATCCGTAACAATACTAATTAGGTGCATGGTAAACCACTCGCTGAATGGTCATACATAATTTCTGACGCATGTGAATAAAGTCATAGAGAAAATTAAGAAGGAACCAGTAATGGACAAGCTAAGAAGAAGAAGACTGAACTGAGTTGGACACACACCGAGAAATAATGATGACCAACAGGCAATATAGAGAGAGACCACACAGGAAGAGGACAATCGCAAACAGGAATCAGCATTCATATGGATGACAGAAACATAGACGCAGGAACACAGGAGGAAGATAGCCAGAGACAGCGGGCAGTGACAAGTCAGTAGGAGTTTTGTAGAGAATTTTTTCCACAGGCAAGACGCATTCCTCACGTAGCAACGCAAAGAGCTTCTGTATGTCATTGTCCATGAGGACTCATATCACTTGTGCTACTGGGTTTACATCAACACTCGGCGGCACAGGGTCAAACTGGAAATGACATAAGTACACATACGGCAAAGTGTCGCTGGAACACCTTCGGACCACGGTACGTGTAGTTGCCACAGATCTCACATGTGTAGCTGATGTTGAGGCCGTGCAGCTTGTACAGCCAGTACGGTATCGGCTGAACACAGAACAACTAGTTACTCACATGGTACACCACAACCAGTACCACAGTAACATTATGGCTTAATATTCCATCCAAAGTACTCCACGTCGCTTCACACATCACGCACTGTGAAATATACTGGAAAAAAGTTCAATATGTCAACTCTGCACATGTTAATGACTAAATTTTCTGACAATTCTCACATCATTGACGGGCACATACATACATACATACATTATAAATAAAGTTTACAATACTGTGTATACAAACTAGTCTAACGTGCTTAGTTTCTTCACAGCCTAAACACCGCTGATGAAAACTGCATCAAAATACACATTCAGCACGAAAGCAACATCAATAAAATGATGGTAGCATGAGTAGTGACTGATTTCACATATTAATCTGTTGTTGTTGGCAGATTGTTGGGATGTTCTTGACTAATGAAATTTTTCTGATTGTTGCATTAAATCATGCTTCTGTCTTGGATGTTAATCGTCTGGTGTTTTACCTTTCCGTCCCAGCCCAGCGGCAGGTTCTTGGGATTATACGGCACTTCGTTGTCGTCGTCGACGTCAGAGTCGTCGGATGCTGGTTCTCCCATGACATCATCGTCTTCATCGCGCTCTCCGCCCGTCCGCGCCTGTTTACGCTGTACATTGTCACGTGTCGCCGCGCGCTGCTCACTCAGCAGCTCTGAGAGACGATAGACTCGAGCCTCGAACATCGCAATCTCCTTCTGCTTCTCAAACTCCCTGCATCAACCACTCCGTCACTGATTCATGATACACAGTAACGAGTGGTCCAAAAAGTGATACCCCTGTTTTAATTTTGTGATAACTTCTACAAATGTACGCCAATTTTAACCACTTTTTCACTGTTACAACAAGAAATGCATGATGCATGAAAGAAAAATTACCTCTGTCACCTCACCTTTATTCTGTAACCACCCTACCTAGCAAAACAGAACAATGCTACTAACATCAATGCTACATATTTGTACATTTATGGAAGGTACTGCAAAATAAAACCGAGGTATAACTTTTTGGAACACTGTGACTTCCTCGTCCAAACAGTACGTTAACGAAATGAACCTGATTTGACTGTATAAATCGTCTGAACAATGCCACATGCTGGCAGGCTTTTGTCTAATACACAGTGATACCGAGACAAAATGTGACCACTGGATGGTTATTAACAATGATCTTGTGGCTTTCATACAGAACTACAAATCAAAGTTTCCAGAACCAGAAACAAGGGATTTTCTAACAATTAATAGATAAATGATTATCTTTTGACGATGCATCTATCTGGTATGTATCACTCATGCTGTGCTAGATCAAAGAACTGCAGTAGAAACTATTCTTCAGAAAATACACAGTTCTGTAAGTCATCAACTGCAGCTGATGCAGCCAGAAGTAGAAAGAAAGAAGTGAACAAACCTATCACTTAACTACCAATCATCTACTGCGGATATATTACCGAACAGTTAGCAGGCACTGGACAGACCTCGTCTTGCCGACAGCCTTGCCGGGCTTGGACTTGGTGAAGAACGCTGGATCAAGATCTTCCAGTTTCTTACCCTTCGTCAGAAACAATCTCTGAGCACGTTCCTCGAGGGTTCTGTCAACATCGAACATAAGCCATTAGTCGTTCCATGTCAAATCAACCAAAGATTGTCACATTGGAAACACGACCGTATTAGATTTTCATCACAAGTTACACCTGCGAGTGGTATATTTGGAAAACGTTAGCTTCCTGTTATACTGCTGTAGAAATAAATATGCGAACAAAGGTGGCACTGACAAACTGTTAAATTGTTGGATGTTTTTGGACAACTTTTTGTCAAAATAGTTTTTGCTGTTTATTGATCATATCCAGCAACTATTTTCTGTACATAAATCAATGCATGAACTTCCACAATATGTGATTAGTATCTTCTTATTACTTGGTTTTAAAAGGCTATTTCTGTTTGCACAAAAAAAAATTTTTGTCGGAAATCTGACAAACAATAGTAAGTAGCCTGTTTAGGCAAAAAGACAGAACAGTAAAATTTTGTACGCTTACAGTTCATCAATGCATACATAAAATGTGACCTCAGCAAAGTACAAAATTGTTCTCAACTTACGGTTTAAAATACATATTATCAAAAGTTGCCCATTTTCTGTAAGTGGCTAAACCTGAACTTCTGAACTCAACCCTGTGAAAGTTAATCAGCTGATATGAATGAACTGAAGCGACCGACAACTGACGATAAATTCAATGTGGTGCCTTACTGGCTTTTAAATATACAAATTTTTAAATCTACATTAGGGTGACGTCACTCAGTGGCAACAGACACCAGACACTTACCCGCCACATTTGAGGCCAAGAGCTACAAGTGCAGACTTGAGCCGGTCGAGACCCAAAGACGCCAACTCCTGATTCCACAACAGCAAGCACGTAATGTTTCCATAATACGTTACATTTGATACTAAATTTGCTGTTAAGTTTACCAACCAATTTTATGACACAGCTGTAGTTTTAGACTTACATGTAGGTTGTTAAATCTTTAGCTCAGCTCACTCACCAGTTATATAAGTAGTTTCACAGAACAACTGGTACAAATGGCCATGCATCCGTCCATCTCGCTGCCCAGAAATCTAAAGTGATTGCAAAAATTCCCAGTGCCTGCCATGCCTAAAATATGCCAGAACTCAGCACTCTACAAATGTAAAGTACTTTCTGACCATGAAGCTGTAGCATTTATCTTAACAACCCACACTATTACCTGATATGGTCAGGCCTGCAAGGGTTTCTGATAATGACATTATCAAATTAACACTGCATGATCATGTCTGACATTATGAACAGCATGCCCACTGCCTTCCTTCCACATACTACACGTCAGATGAAAGATCCAAGATGTCTGTGAAGAACAACTTCTCGATTTATTATGGCACGCTAATGCAATCTCACAGACCAAATGGCAAAGGCCGTCCTTGACAACGAGCAGCACCAAGGAGGATCAGACATTTACCTCCCACGATGAGAAGGCGGAGAGGTCGAGGTGAGCCCCAGTGTGCGTCAGCGCTCCAACAGCTTCTTTCTGCATTACACAGTCAACAGGCTAACAGTCCATCTAGCCAGGCAAGCAGTGACGATCATCGTACAGGATTTCCATATCAAACTAAATTCCCATATACTCTGGCCCCTGATGCATTACATCATAAAAGTCACAATTTCAGTTTGTCCAATGGATCACATTAGATACATTAGGATCTTTCTGCCTATGCAGCTTAGACTGCAACAAAGAATTATATCCATCAGTGATGTTATGACTAAAGGCCAGTACACATGATCCACAAGTACAAGCATGTTTGTTGTGTGTAACGGCCTTAAGCATGCTATTTTTAAAATCACAAATAATAAAAATGTAAAAAATAATAATAATAATAATAAAAAATAAAAAATGAATATACAATATACAAGCATGTTACGTACTGCAAGTTGAAAAAAATTATCCGAGGGTTTTCCATTTTTCCAGCAGCTGAGAAATTTTAAACAACGAAACATTATCTTTTTATTTAACAGTAGTTCAAATCTACGCCAGATTACAAAATATATTCAGTTTTCACTATACACGATCTGTTATGTGCAACCAGCCACTGAATTTTTACATTTTAATGTGCATCTAGCATGAACTACAGATGACTGTAAACTAAATTCACCAGACTTCAACTGACTCGACTTGGGTGCAATACTTCAGTCATTTCACATACTTCACTCAAAGCCCAAAACCATTCCAGAACTAACAAGTGGACTGCAGGAGATCAGGGCCAACTAGCTGCAGGCAACAATCAACAAAGCTATTAATGCGTTTAGCAAACATCTAAACACAAGCATTTTGCCTGGTGGTGGACTGGAGAGTTTAAACAATATGATACAGAACTTTATCCAAATGTATTTTTGACTGAACTCGGCTGTATCGGAAATCGTAACAAACAATGTTGCTAACCACTGATTATCATCAACACAAGTTACAAGCCAACCACAGATACTCGTATTTTATACAAATACTGCAGGAAAAAGCTACATATAAATAAAACAAGAAAGCCCAGCTATCGCTGACAAACCCGTGCGACGCGAAAGCCTGCCAAAAATTGCTCCAATTCGACGTGCCGACAACGTTGTCACTGACAATACTGGCCTATCTTCATGCGTTTAGCTGCTGTTGCATCCGAAATATGCGAAATCCCGAGAAATTCACTGAAAATTCAAACTTATGGAGTTCAAGGTCATCCAATGTCATCGATCTTGGTGCCAATCGAAAGCCCATATGTGACTTGCTA
>Ga0056114_1001065_pt1 | contig 11628 bp, 11 predicted proteins | sample WorMetHERISLAND1_FD_77005 | JGI IMG/M metagenome (GOLD analysis project Ga0056114, IMG submission 77005) | Marine gutless worms symbiont microbial communities from Max Planck institute for Marine Microbiology, Germany - Olavius loisae HERON... ...
CTTCAGTACTTTGATACTGTTGGTTGGGTCTTTTGACCTGTAAAAACCGTCTCCCATATAACCTATACTGTGTTGGAGGGGATGTAAAACACTGCTCACTCACTGGGGCCCCACCCCGGTGTAGGCACAGGCTGGAGAGACGGTCGTCATGACAACAAGCAACAACAACTTGTTGTAAATCAGTAACAGACAAACACAAAACCACAAGTCAAGCAGCAGTCAATTAACCCTTTGACGCCCACTGTTGCCATATGGGTACAGCTATAAAGCATCCTGTGCCAGACCGGGTTAAGCCATCATATGTAATTTTTGACATCCGGGCCCTCTGACGCTCAGGACTGAGTTTCAGAGTGCCCACATGTCAAAAATTACAAATGACGACTGGTACAGGATGCTTTAAAGCTGCACCGATATGGTGACAGTGGCCTGTAATCACTCTGAGCCTCAATAAGCTGGTGCAGTTGGTAAACTAAGGCCAATCAATGAAAGATCTACTCGGTCTTGTCCAACGCCGCCAGTCGTTCCAACAACGGTGGGTGAGAGAAGTGCCACATGGAGTAGAGCCAGTCACTCAGTGGAAAGCCGAGATTGTCACGGTTCAGTTTGATGAGAGCGCTGCGGAGGTCCGCGGCACGACCCAGCCGGCGAGCAAACGCATCGGCTTGAAACTCAAAATGTCGACTAAGTACGGTCATGCAGAATGACAGAAGCTGAAAAACAAATAACAGCATCGACTGTCAATCACTGTTAGTCAGTAATTAAGTAAATAGATGACATTCTTAGACATTCAACAGACACGCTAATTCTTATCCAAATATCAATGCAATATTAGTAACAACTTTAGAAATAAATTGTTGTGTAGGTATAATTAAAACTACTCTACAGTTATGAATTGATTCTCAGTTAAAGTTCACAGGGGCATAGAGCCGCAAGTCTTTCATTTCCAGTACAGAGTTGTTTGCTAGATGGCGCCACAAGTCCCACCTGCAGGCCATGCAAAACAGTCAGTAAAGGTAAAACACAACAATGACCATAATTTCCTCGGCTAAGACTGAGTGAGACAACTAAACTGAACTGTCACTCTGATGGACTCAATCAATGTAGCTCTTCTATGCCAGGTTCAATTAAGCCATCCTCATGTAGCAACTGAATCAAGTCAAATCATGTTCACTGTTTGTATAGCAACAATGAATACCAGCAACATCTGAGAAGTAAACAAGCACACCACTCAGCGCACTGTGGCCTGCCAGTGTAAGAGAGATAAGCACTGCCGTGTGGACCACTGTGTACCAGCCTAGTCAGCATGACAAGAAAGAACTTGAGACCAAGGTGGAACAAAGAGCTTATGACATAAGACTTACTGTACTTACTGACTTCCTTGACTTGCAATTGAGGGCTAGGCTGGGAAGATAACTGCTTTACAGTAGCCAAGAGGAAACAAAGAAACTCATGAAAGGAAGAGTGAGTGAGTGAGTAAATTCTTAACGGCACATCAGCACAATTACACTATACAGTGCCATTCATGTCGTTAAACGCTGGAAAAGACGGGACAGATGACAAATCAAAAACAGACACACTACAAAAACTAAAGACAACTCGGAAAAAGCAAACAACACAAAATACAGCAAAACAAAACTAGCCTGGTTTAGTCGTTTCTTACGACACTTGGCCAGGAAATGAGGTGGGCTTATTCTACAACACTCCTGACCCCACACGTGAAAGGAAGAACTCAAGGCTCCACCCTTCCTCAGACATCAGTTCCTGTCGATCTGGCAACGGCAAAGGTCCTGATCCGGAGGACGGGGCAGGAGGAGTTTCTGACCCGCTACAAACGTGACCCGCACTCGGCCACTCATCACACCTTCACTGGAGATACCAACCCGCAGGCACACTGGAGATTAGGGTGGACCAGAAGCCAGTGTATCACTGTTGCTCAGCTGAGAACAGGTCACTGTCCACTTCTGGCCAGCTACCTTCAATGCATCGGACGTCAACAGTCTCCAGTGTGTCCGTACTGCGGAGGCGACGACGAGACGGTTCAGCATCTTCTTCTTTGCTGTCCGTCACACGCATCGGAAAGTACCTCTACCAACTACATCAAATCAACTGATCCTCGACGCATGTGGTCCTTTCTGGAGTCGATCGGAGCCGTGACACCCCCTCCCCCTCCCCCCCGACCGGGAATGACAGAGAGAGAGAGAGGAACACAAAACTTCTTGACTGACCTCGTTGTATGGTGAGAAGATGAACTGAAAGATAATGATGAGACCAATCAACGTTGGACGACTGTCGTGAAAGCCAAACGCACTGTATAGTTCACCACGGTCCATCAGCAGTGCAAACACCATAAAACACAGGAATGTGTTCACCTGCAGCAACAAACAGCACAGGACAGTGTTCAACCCGTCACCACAATGAAGTAACTCAATTCATTGCTATTCAAACACCAGCGTTGAACATTGCTTAGAACACAACTGTTCCCCACAGCACCATGCATTTAAAGGGCACAAATATAAATACAACTCAACAGTTACCAGTTTTCAGTACTGACAATATAAACTTGAGACAGGTTCATTGCTAAGCCAATGGGAAACAATGTAGCAATGTTTACATGAGTGCAGTGATAGATATAATAAAGTTACCAAAGACTTTTAGTTCAGTGATTACCATATTGCCAGTAGTCTCGAAATTACAAAAATAAATCTTCATGCAAAAGTACTTTTGTGTAATACTTTTACAGTACAGTGAATAACATAACATAACAATCTTTATTGTAATAACAGTCAGACTGCAGTTACAATGAGAACACAAACTCTTTGTGATTAATTCTATATTTTGCATTTAGAAAAAAGCTTATATAATTAGCTGACTGCTTTGTTCGTAATTGAGGGCTAGGCTTGGAAGATAACTGCTTTATAGTAGTCAAGTTTAAGTATAATTAATCTTCAGGTTGAAGTTCATTATTAAAGGCAGAGTGTTTGCATAATTTCAGCATGCCTGAAGCACTGGAGTCTAAGCTATAAACATAAATAGACAGGGCTGATACTGGTGACCCTCACTGTCTCACACAGACACAGTTTCTCTGTCTACTGTGTCTAGCCAACAACCAGGTTCTTACCTGGCCGATAACGAGGTTCTTACCTGGCTTATAACAATGTTCTTACCTGGCCGATAACCAGGTTCTCTCCTGGCCAATAACGAGGTTCTTGATAACAAGGTTCTTACCTGGCTGATAACAAGGTTCTTGAGGTTGTGACTCAACTTCCAGTGACCGAGCTCATGTGCCAACACCGCCAGAACTTCCTCGTCATTACAACCAACCTTTCTCTTCTCTGTCTTCAAGCCACTACTCTCCTCCGTATCCACCTCATCTTTCACGCTGGTCTCAGCGTGGTCTGGTATAAGTGGACGTTTCTCCACCGCAGAGTCACTGTGATCATCAGGTTCTGTCTCTGCCGAGTCCTGACACAGAGCAAAACACTCGCATGCACTTGTCGAGTGTGGTAGAATGCTGGACTTGCGATCGAGAGGTTGTGGGTTCAAATCCCGCCCTCAGCTACACGTGTGTACCAACACCAACTCAGCATGCCATCCCTCCAGGGTCAGTTAACAAATACAAGCAAAAGCCTGGGAGTAAACAGGCACACCACGCCTGTATCTATAGTCTTGCAGCTTCAGTTGGTGCACACTGAGAAACGAGATCAGTGCCACCTCAAGGGCCTGTGAGAATTGGGAAGGACTTTACTTTTTTAGTTTTATTATCCAGAGCTGCACATGATCAGTGAGCATACAAACATTAACACACGTCATCTGTGAAGAGTTAACAACTTCGCTCACGGATGTTTCACTGACATAAATCCTCAAAGGTGTTTTCAATCTGTGAACTTTACAGGTCGACTGCCATGTCTGTCAGTTGAGTAACAGCAGTAAAGGGTGACAAATAGAGGTGCAGGTGGCAGAGACTCAACATATCTGTGACAGTGTACCAGTTCTAATGACTACAAGTTATCGTACAGAATACTTCAAAAGTGGTATCGAGATGTGTTATCATTAATATTTGTAACTATTATAAATATTAAAATAAGTGCTACAATATAGCCACATATAAATATAAATACAGTGAACCCTCGTTATAACGTGCTATGGTATAACAGACTCAGTTAATACGAATTAATCCAGTTTTTCACAGACTGACAAGAGTTTCAGCGCCTCTGAAGTCATCCGACATGCTGGCGCTATATAAATGAGAGTATTATTATTATTATTATTATTGTTGGATAATACTGATTGCACTATTAAGTGTTAACAGACCAAAGTGCAGTACTAAGAACCACTAAACAAGCAATAGATGACGGAGTGGAGCAATAGATCTAATGTTAATATACACACCAGAATGTGACAGATACAGTGGAGGGAGGGAGGTCAGCATTAACAACACACAGTGCCTCCATACAATGCTCAGTGTAGTTAGTACACAGTGTGGAAATCTGATACTCTATGGACAGCAAGCATCACGTGCACGGGTGACACTAAACAGTTCACATTATGACGTGACGAGCCAGACAAGACTGTCTTGTTTGCTATTCATGTCAGTACAATGTGGTCCTGATAAGTGTTCTCTTTATCACATGGTACTGGCGACGACGCCAGACTACCGCATCATAACGAGGCGCCCGAGTACAGCAATCAGCTTATTTCTAGCATATGGCAGGAAAATACGTTTTAAAAATGGAAAAAATACCTACCGCGTTTTCAGTATGAATATCTTTGACATCGGAAATTGGTTCAGTTTTACAGTCATCATCTTTCTCATCAGTCAGCACGTCAGTCTGCTGTGTGGATTCAGATGCAGACGACTTGTCATCATCTGACGCCAGCTTGAAGCCCTCAAGCAGAGTGTCAAACAACACGATACGCTTGTTCTTGTAGAAACCATAGAAGTAAGCATTACTGTGAGACGACCTTTTTGACCCTGATACACAACATAAAAACACGATGCTCTTTAAACGATTATGACGAATATGTACAGTATTCAGAAAAATACACAAAAATCTAAGTAGCTCCATGAAAAAGTAGTCAATTTGAATAAGTTTTCATAAAACAGCAAATAATATTCAGGTGCTGCACATATGAAAATTGCATATCTATGCTTGAAATATTCTTTGTTACAGGCAACATGTGGACACCAGTAAAGTTTGATCACAGAAAAAACGTTCAGCATCACTGCAATCACTGCCTGCCCGCCGTACACGGCTGTCAACTGTCAGTGATCGAGCTTTTCCAGTCGCCGCTGATGCTCGTACCTGGAACGCTCTGCCACATCATGTCATGTCTGCACCATCTCTGTCAGTTTTCTGTAGTCACCTGAAAACCCATCTCTTCCGGTGTTTATTCCCTTGCCTGTGAAATGACTCACTAATTATTGGACATTTTAATCGATCTCGATTACTTACTGTTACTTACATACTTACTTGAGGAATAAAAACATCTGAATCTTTATACATGGTTAACTTATTATTTTTATTATTATTATGCAGAGTACTACAAAGCAGTATGAAACCAATACAGACCGTCCACAACAAACAGTTTCTTGAGAGGAAACTCAATGTCTGCAGCCAACTTCTCAATCTCAGTTCTAAGTGGACCGTCAGGCAGCGGCGTGAATGTGTCAAACAACGGTGCAATGTAGTCAGCGTAGACGGTAATCAGCAGCTACAACATTATATCACCACATCAACTGATGTATTGATTCTCTTGGTGGGCGTGGTAATCAAATGTTGTTTTTATCATGAGGCTTTTGTTTTTTTACAGAGTGCTTCAATTCGGCATCGTAATAAAGAAGTAACAGATTTACTGTCCCTGAAAGGCTGAGCCAATAGACCTCTGCTCCTATCAATACACTGGTACATGATACACTGGGACACCATGTAGTGCCATGCAGCTTGCCACAGCTACCATGGCTAATTAAAAAGTGCTGCCTGTACTAATTTTGTTACGTGTTGCTAGATCTGTGACAAACAAACTAACGCAAACACAGATGGACAGCAGCATCATTTAAGTAGGTGTGCTATGATTAACAGTTAATTATCATTAATATCATTCATTGGATTGACCTACTTTACCTGAATTACACAGGTGAGATCAGAAGCATAACAAAAGCTACTGAGGGAATTAACACAGCAGAAGACTGTACTGGACAAAGGACCAGGTTGTCACTAAACTGACAGCCTGAAAGCACCATCACGTTTTAACATTACAGGTATTGCAAACATTTCTCATGCTTCAAGTCTCATGAAAACAAAATGTCAAGGACGAACATCATTTTAAAATTTTAACAAAATTTCATTAAAAAACTATTTTGCACAATGACAACACCAGTTGCAGTATTAAGGAAAGTTGGACAACTAGGCAACTAAAATACCAACAGAATATCTCCCGCTTCTTCTATCCTTTTAAACTTCAAATAATTTGTTATAATTAGGTCACAAGTTAATAAGTAATTGAAATTTTACAAGATCTGTCCAGTGGAACTTAAACTAGTCAAGAAATGAGTAAGAATGTATCAAATGCTATCAGCAGTTATCAAATGCCCTGAGATCATGGAGGTCATCTCAGCATAACTGCCAGAAAACATAAAAAAGGACAAAACGTAGTATGTAACAACAACAGTATTAATAGCAACCAGATTTTAACCAAAACATTCACTCCCTGTGATTATAACTGATCGCTAAAACATGATGACATGGCATAATACAAAGTACTGGTGTATCTATGAACTCTTACCAGTGATATGACTAGTACAAAGACCCAGGCGTAGATGAAGAAATAAGTGCCGCCAATCTGAACAATGTACAACAGTAGGGCAGTGATCGGCAATGCCAGGACCACCATAACGGCAAACTTCTTTGCCAAATCTTTGAAGAAAAACCCCAAAGTCTACAACAAGTTTCAAACACACAACGACATCACACAGCACTCATCACTTATAGTTGCAACACAAACTTATAAACTGTAATACAATGATATGCGACATTTAACGATGAAACTGAATATCAACAAAAAGAAAATTAACAAATAATATTTAAATGATATTTAAAATTATCTGGTGGTTTATTATGTGACCCTCCCTGGGAGGCTGCATTAAGCATTGCACTCTGTCTATCTGTCTGTCCGTCATGTGCCACCTAAGAACTCAAAATTGTACAGTAGTGATGTAGAACTGTGTTAGTATACAATCTTTATTACCTGAAAGGAACGTATCTCACAGCGGCCATCTGGCCGTGCATTTTCTTGTTTCAGATGAAGATGGTTTTTACATATCAGATGCCAAGATAACAACACTGGGTCGAGTATTTTATTACTAAAGAAAAGAGATGGATGGACATTAGAGAAGGCATTTTATACCCAGAATTTGTAGTCTGACTAAAACGTGGCAAAAGTGAAAAACAGCTCCACTTGAATGTTGCAGTTTCAATATAGATAAAAGCCCACAAGTTGGCCAAAGATCGGCATAGAAAAAGCTGAAAAATAAGCCCAACTAGCTTAAAACTGCCCAAGGTCTAGAAGAGCAGCAGACAGGAGTGAAGAGTAAAAAAAACCTGTTTGTTGAAGCCATGTCGTTCCTCAATGACAAACGTGCTGTACAGACTCCACGGCAGTGAAGTTACTGTGCTGAATACCATTGTTACCAGAGTGAACACCAACGACTGAGTTATCTACAACAATCAGTGTACAACTAACAATATACACTGTGTCGGCAAACATCACGTAACTACATGAACACCAAAGGTGTGAGGACAAAGGAATCAGCTGCCTGTGGATGCTGATCTGCAGGAAGTTCTAGGAGCTGTGGACCGATTTGCACCAAAACAATGCAGATACTGATTTTTAGCAGATCTTTCGTCAAATACAGACATGTTGATTCTAAATATACTGTGAACTGTGTACTGTGTGTTAGTGGAGTAACTGGGCGACTGCAAATCAAACATTTGCAACTTAGCATGAGACATTATTCAGCTGTAACATTAAGTACACTTCTTAATTTCTTACTTACTGCTGCCGTGCGTCATTAATGTCTGCGTGAGTGTGGACATGCAGTGACAGATTGGAGTGGACAGCAGATCCACAACAGCATCAGTCAGTGAATGCAGATCTAAATGACCAAAATCCACAGCGAGATGTGGATCCATGTTTTCAGAATCAGCACATGTGATGTGTAAAGCATCGAAAAAACTAAATATTCTTTACACTGCACTACATTCTCAGTGGGAGACAATCACTGTGCATATGCAATGAAATTCCCAGAGAGCAGTAATAAATATCGTAAAAGAAATGAAGAAAATAAAGTATAAAACGCATTTCAAACTGTTACTTAAGGCACTGAAAATTTACTAGCAACTGTTGCATGTTAACACAATTTTAATGTACAAAGATAGTACATTCGAAATGCAAATGAATTTTCGTTAAAAAAACTGTACAGAAAACGTACAATACAAAACTATTAAACAAGAATTTCAAGAAATGGTCGGTCAAAATAACTACAGTACTGAACTACTGATGTGAATAATGGCAGAAAATGCCAAGCCAAATGTGAATCCACCATGAATACTGGGTATATATTGATATATGCAGTGTACCTCATATTCGGCACCATAGCCATAATGTTCCAGCAGATCACCAGATTTACGCCAGAGAAACTCAATACCATACAGGAGCAGTATCAACTGGTCACACCACATAACATATTATTGTTTATATTTATTACAACTTCACTAGTATCCACACATTACACTGTCTAATTCAGCTATATCATTGAAATGTATGAATATGCCCAGTCATCAAAAAAGGTGAACAACAAATCAATGCAACATATGAAACCATCTACTTCGACGTCTCTCAAACCATTCTGAACAAATCTGCAGCCCATATTACAGTCCAACTAATATATTTTTAATGTTGTTCATTTTTATTCATGAGTCAAATTAGAAAAAAAGACACACCCATACCCACACACATTGTATAGCTGCGTAAAAAACTGAAATAAAAATTATAAGGTTTCAAAGTGCATAACTGCAGTGCTGTTGAGCAACTTACTGTCATCACAATCTCTGAGTACAGATCGGAGCAGAAACCAAACAGGCTGCGATCCAGCTGATAGAGACGAGCCTTCTCAAATGTTTCCTCGTCCAGAACACCCTCCAGTGATGTCGGAACATTACGCACAGTTTTGTACAATTTATGCTGTATATAACAAACACCATTCAGTTCTGTCAGTGCAGCTGAAGACGAGACTAACTAACGACACAACAGACATAGTGCTCGGTTTCATGAACACATCTATACTTCCATACATTCAACACTCGACGAAATGTTGCCATCTAAATCCCAGAGAGCAAGGTCTGAGTCCTTTACCAAGCCAAATGATTCTCCTTATGTCAAGATGAGCATGCTCCTGTGCACCTTAAAAGTTCTCCTGTTTTATTACACGACATAATTATTGTATAGCTTGCATTCTGTCAAACCGTAATAAACAAATATTATACTGTATGGTATGAATCATCATCGGCGTTGATGCAGGACATAAAACTTTGTCATCAGCACACCTAATCACCATTGTGCGAACAAGAAGTCAAGTCAAGTCAAGTCAAGTAGCCTTTAATGCAATGTGACATTCGCACACCGTTACATAAAACGTAAAAACGTAAGGCCTAGCATAAAAGAGTACTGAGGACAACAGTATTTTGACATTTCTGCAATGACAATCAATCATCGTTCGAACAAAGTACATATCATTTGTCCAATGTCCATGTTTTGGTGTCGATAATTTTAAGCAATTTTGATCATTTTGCATTTATCCAATCGCCCGATTATCGATCATCCCGCCGCTATGCGAACACACCGGTTCCGCATCTCGTCTGCCTGTCCTGTCACAGCGCGACCGTGTCGTTAATGGTTTTAAGCTGTCCCGTCATGTTTTAGGGTGACCTAGAAAAGCTGCAGATTACAAGTAACAGTGACAGTCGACGAATGCCGAGGATTCTGCTAATTAGTTTTGGCTATACAGAGGTGGATTCCGTAGTATAAGTGGATTTTGTGGATTTCGCTTCTTAGGCAGTGCATGTCACTAATTAGATAGCGGATTTCGTGACAATTAATGGATTTCATAGATTTCGCTTTTTAGGCAGACCGGTTTGGCGCTCCCGGAGAATTTCACCACCCCGGTCCCTAACCCTAACCCTAATCCTAAACCAGGGTGGTGAAATTCTCCGGGAGCGCCGACCGGTTTTACTGACACCGACTGGTATATTACCTGTCGAAATGACAAATACGTGTCCCAGGCGTAAACAATCCAAGAAAACAACAAGACACACCACAAAATATCAATATCTGATATATCCATCATTTATAAACTATTCCTTTTATCAGTTTACCGTCAAAAACGACAAACTCACATTCACATATGTAAACTGATACAACTAATTTCCGACTCGGACCTAGCGGTGTGACTATTAACCGCACCGGACCGCACAGGGCCCGTACCGGGCCGGAAATGATAGATTATTTCACTTCGACGACGAATTACAGGCGTGACGAGCTAATTATCCGCAATTAACCAAAGAAATAAAACATAGTCGACGCTCGTGATGAGTTGGTGACGGAGTCATTTCCGACCTAGTGAAACAATTGACATTTTCATGCCACTCTCGATTAGTCCCTTTCCTTCCCACTTGGGTTTTTCGTTGCATGTGAAATGAATTTAAGGATAAGCTGTGAACATTGAGACAATGTTCTTAATCATCCTGTCAGTGTCAATTCAGTCCACATTCAGCATCCAATGATTCAAATCAGTAATTTGCGGCTTGCTAGTTTCCACAAGTATTGCGTTTTGTTCACGCGCAAGCCGTTGCCACCGAAGCTACGGGAGACTTCCGGTATTCTGCAGAACAAGTAAAAGTAGCAGTGTTGTTTTTGTTTAAAAAACGTGAAATCTGTACTCACGACCTCAGTGAATGCAAGAAATGTTGGTTATTTCAGTATGCCGACTGCATGCAATAGGAGGACTAGGAACTGTTAGACTGACGCGTTATTCCCACAGCAAATGCATAGTTACCAGTCGTCAGTCAGATTTGTGGACGTTTCGCCCCCAAAACGTTTCGCCCCTGGTGCTTGGGTTATAACTGAATAAGCAGGATGCGTTGAATGCGTCCAGAGGGCGAAACGTCTTGGGGGCGACATAAAATTCTGGTTCGGGTCCGCCATTCCGAAGGGCCGCCATTCCGAGGGGCCGCCATTCCGAGGGGCCGCCATTCCGAAGGTCCGCCATTCCGAAGGGCCGCCATTCCGAAACGGCGCCATTCTAAGGGGCTCTCACCTCAGAAGCCCAACTAACACTACACACTGTAACCACGACAAAACTGTCAGGCAGACTGTTTTTATATCGATTCAATTCTTCCTATAATCTTAAAAGTTCCACTCAAATTTTCCTCTTAGCCTTTTTGTTTCTAAGATTGGTGTGATCTCAGGGTTGAATGCAACATTCTAACTTTGCTGGCTTTAACTAATGACATTATAATGGTAAAATATTATCCTGCCTTTTATTTGACTGATGACTGAACATTGTGTATAGGC
>Ga0056114_1001066_pt1 | contig 11628 bp, 14 predicted proteins | sample WorMetHERISLAND1_FD_77005 | JGI IMG/M metagenome (GOLD analysis project Ga0056114, IMG submission 77005) | Marine gutless worms symbiont microbial communities from Max Planck institute for Marine Microbiology, Germany - Olavius loisae HERON... ...
GCGGACACCTGTTGTCACTTGGAACCATCCGCTTATGTCACCATTTATTCGTACTCCGCTGCAGCAGTCTGTATACAGACTCTGTATCACGTTTACTATCTTCTTTGGTAGCCCATACCATTCAAGAATTTTCCACAATGCCGGTCTATTAATGCTGTCGAACGCTTTGCGGAAATCGACAAAGTTTACTATTAAGGGTACACAACTAAATCGTTCTACTAAATTATAGACATACTAAAATATAAAACAACGTTTAACAAGAAGCAAGCTTCAGCTGTGACCCTGAACAGTCCTCAAGTTCACTTGTGATACAAATGTTATTGTAGTGTTTACTGGCAGCTGGGCTGCTACAAGCCCCCTTTCCCAACTCCTCACCAGTAATGCGTTGATCCAACAGAAACAGGTACTCCAGCAGGGGCGGGATATTAAAGTACCTGGTGTCACAAGCCACACATCAACAAATATTGAAGTCGAACTGTTACAGGACTGACAAAGGATGAAGTTCATCAGATGACTTACCTTGATTTCCTGGTCGACCGATCTGTCCAACATCTCCGCGGTCACCAGCAATACCTGGCTGTCCAATAGTTCCAACGTTTCCAGGTCCTCCAGCCGGTCCAGTCCAGCCTCTGTCACCTGGCCCTCCGGGCAATCCAGCTCCGCCAGGAAGTCCCACCGAGCCAGGAGAGCCACGAGGTCCCTGAGGACCTTGGGGTCCTTGAGGTCCTTGATCTCCAGGTGAACCAGCGAATCCAGGATCTCCGCGCTCTCCAGCCGGTCCAGAAGGTCCGGTGAAGCCTACATCTCCTCTGGCACCAACCGGTCCCTGGACACCTTGTTCTCCGGGCTGACCCTGGGATCCTGGATCACCGGCAGCACCCTTGAAGCCAACTTGTCCGACAGCGCCTCTGTTGCCTGGTTGTCCTGGACTTCCTGGTGCCCCAACTGGACCACTCGGACCAGGACCGCCTATTTCTCCAGGGGCGCCCTGAGGACCGCGGTCACCTGACAGACGATTCACACAGACAGACAGACAAACAGTAGTCAACAGAAACACACAACAGATACATACACACATACTGTAGATATCAATGTTGGAATGCCACTCAAAGTGTCATCGGCAACTGAAATAGGGATTCAAATGCTAGTGGTGTAGCAAACGATGAAAAGCCACAAGATTGAGTGTAGAGCTGGGCAATGTAAGAAGCAGTTTCACTTGACAGCATGGATCTGTAATATCACTCACTCAATCAATCATTCAATCAATCAATCAATCAATGCTTTTATTTCACGCACAAAAATCAGAGATAAACACAGAGAGATGGCGCCCTGTCTATGTGACTTGCTGCCTTCACACCTCACTGCTTAGAAATTGTAGACTGTGTACATTGGAGTTTAATAAATATTAATAAAGGTATGGACAGTTTGCCAGCTGACAGAAAGGTAGACACAAGCCTGGTAAAAAAATTTAGTAAGGAGTATGAAGTGAAATTGTTTACACACCTGGCTGTCCAGCGGATCCAGGCTGACCTTGATTGCCTCTGTCTCCAGTGAAGCCAGTAAACCCTTGCAATCCAGGCTGTCCGCGATCACCGACGGGACCTGGATACCGACAGGTGTGAACAGAATCAACTTATGATTATCAATGGCAACTAAAATGCATGTAACAACGCCTTGAAATGATGACAAGGATTCATGGATCCACACTGGCTCCACTAGCACGACTACTCACAGATTTAAGGTAGCATCACAGTAACAGTCAATGCACTTATTCCATGACTTGCTAAATAAAGCTCCTACGAACAAAGTTCAAACAGATGTTCCAACCAATGCCACAGTAGACCAGCCTTGGCCTGCCTTTCTTTACAGTCTCTGATTAGTCCTAATTAGGTCACAAGTACCGTATGTTAGCAATAGGGTTTCACAAATCTGTGAAATGAAATTAGTCAAGAACTGAGAGACAAGATGCATTCTTGTGACAGACCGCTTGTAAAATTTTGTATGACCTAATTAAAATTAAATTTAAATAAAAAAAATAAAATTTAAAATTAAATTTTATTTTTTTTATTTTTCGGAAAACAGGCTGAGTTCATTAGATTAGTAATTAAGTAACTTACGTAAGTAAGTAAGTAAGTAAAACGTACATGTAGATTTATATAGCGCATCTTGTTAGCAAACCTCTAATGCGCTGGTTACACTAGTAATGGCTGAAAAGAATAGTTTTCAAGAATCATTAAAAAGTGTCAAAGCTGTCCAAAGTTCATCTGGCAATGAGTTCCAGACTGTCAGACCAGTGTGATAAAAAGCCCGACAGCCGTACATGCTGTCGGTAACGAGGAACAGTGAGACGATTCAGTTTAGACAGAGACGGCGAGGAGCAGCATCAGAGGCTGGGATGAGGTGATCAGTTAGGTATCGAGGCACCTAGTCATGCAGACACCGGTACACCATCACACCAAGCTTGTACTCAATCCTCTCAGGGACATCCAGCCAGTGGAGTTCGTCTTCAGTCCAGATAATGTTTAGCCGGTTGTACATTCTATATGTTTATGTACAACAACAATGAATGAAGTCAAGAAGAAGTTTTAAAGATCAAAGACAAGGATGAGAGGTTTACCAGGTGACCCAGAAGGTCCAGCGAATCCAACCAATCCGACTGGTCCTTGAGGTCCAGGTCCACCAGGGCCTCCAGCTGGTCCTGGATCTCCACGCTGTCCTTGCTGGCCTGTGCCACCTTGACTTCCTGGTCCTCCTTGAGGTCCGACATTCCCGGGCTCGCCAGGAGCTCCAGTGAAGCCTGGTTCACCAGTGAACCCTAGGACTCCTTTGTTTCCAGCAACGCCTTTAGCACCTTGAGCTCCAGGAGCGCCAGGTCCACCGCGCTGCCCTGGGAATCCAGCTTCTCCAGGTCGTCCGACTGTGCCCTGATCACCAGGAATTCCGACCGATCCAGGGCTACCAACAGGACCTGCTGGTCCAGGGTTCCCACGCGATCCAGGATCACCTCTCTCTCCAGCAACGCCCCTCTCGCCCTGTGATCCGGGTAATCCTCTAGCACCAGGCGACCCTGTAAAACCAGTAGCACCCTGGAAGCCGACAGCCCCTGGCTGACCAATACTACCAGGCTCACCAATGAATCCTGGGCTGCCGATATCACCTGGAGCTCCAAGCAATCCAGGTGATCCAACCGGACCTACACACAAAAACACACACTTGAGCCTGTTTTGTCCATTGGCCTATCAACTAAAGCAGTCCCTATGCAACACCTAAGATTACTGGATTTTGTACAGGTGAAATGGGTTTCTCAACATTCCGCCAATATTAATACCAATCTTCACCTATAACACTGACCAGCACAGCAAACCTACTAATATGGATAGCAGACATCATCGACCATAGTCATCGATGTTGGTTGTCGTTATTTTTCTCAGTGAAATAACATTTGTCTTCTGCAGTTGACACGTACCATACACATATGCCATCACGGTCCATTCATGTGTTCTTTCAGTCAAACGTTCTTTTCTTTTCGTACATTCTACCAACCGATTTCCAGTGTTCAAACTTCAAGTTTCACCTCCTTGTGTACAATATGTTCAGACCTGTTCATACTTGCCTTACACATACTTGCCTTACACGCCCCCCCTAAATTTCCGAACTAACTAACTAACTAACTAACATGTGCACCTGCTTACAGGCAAGGATCTACCAACGTGCCAGTCTTGCTCTATTCCACTCACTGTTAAACACATACTTGTGGACTGTCCTAACGTGGACACTATCTGACACAGATTCTTCAAAGTTTCTACCTAAAGGATCTCTTTGATTGTACTGATGTGCTATTATTGAATCCCATTTTTTTAAAGTTGTATAATGTTAGCTATCACAGTTTTATATTAGCTAACAGTCTTGACTTTATTTAAGAAAGGTAAGTTTAATCTATTGACCGAGACGTTTATCAATGGTCAGTTAGAAGCATTGACAATTCACAACTGTTATACAGTCCTAACAATCAGTCATGCTACTTTGCAGTACTGTGCCAGTGAGCGTAAACACGCAGTTATCACATGTCACACAATATAAAACCATCAATATATGCTATTAATGTACGAGTACTTCAGACACATAACGGCACAGAAGAAAAGGTGCAGAAAACCGACCCTGGTTGCCAGGCTGGCCCTGCTGTCCTTTCTCTCCACGTGATCCACTGAAGCCTGTAGCACCAGTTTGCCCTCGACTGCCAGACGGCCCGGGAGCTCCCTGCTGTCCTGGATTTCCATCACGGCCGCGTGGTCCGGGATCGCCATCTCGGCCTGGACCGCCCGGGTCTCCAGTCATTCCGGTGAATCCTACATGGCAAATAACAGAAACAAATGTCACACAGTGCAACTTGTGCTGTAATAGCAGCAGCAGCAGCTTTCCACACACACATACACACACACACAATATTCAGTTACACGTGAAAATGAAAAGTAAAGTCAAAGGATTAAAGACTCTGATTTGACATATGCTACAAATTCACACTCGTACGCAGTGAATAAAAAGGCTGCAAATGCATACAAGTATTCATCAATGATTTGACAGACGAGTGCAGTGTAGTGTGCTGTGTTTTATATGCATGCAAATATCACATAATTCACAGTACTTGATAACGGCATAAGAAATGAGAGAAACCTTGAGGTCCGGAAAATCCAGGTCGTCCTTGTTGTCCAGGAACTCCGACCTCGCCAGGATTTCCTACAATGCCTTGCGGACCACTATCACCAGTGAATCCAGTGGCGCCAGCTGGCCCCGGAAGACCAGCGAAACCGGGACCTCCAGGCACCCCAACAGCACCTGGTGAACACACGCAGCTGTACGTTGTATGTTATTTTATGTACGTTGTGTGTTTATTGATACTTGGCAAATAAATTCTCTCTCTCTCTCTACGTGTTAACACGACTGAATCTCTGGTTGTTCATAAAACAAAGTCACTAATTATGAAAAACAACAAAATTAAAAAATAGCAAATTGCTACAATATGAAAGACTCAATAAAGTGGTTAAACATGAAACTTAACTCATAACAGAAAATGACAAAAGTGTTTATTGAGACATTTTACTGTACAAGGACATAACTGCAAAAGTGTATGTTAACCCTTTGATGTCCACTGTTGCCATATGGATACAGCTATAAAGCATCCTGTGCCAGACCGAGTTAAGCCATCATTTGTAATTTCTGACATCCGGGCACTCTGACGCTCAGGGCTGAGCGTCAGAGTGCCCGGATGTCAAAAATTACAAATGATGGCTTAACTCGGTCTGGCACAGGATGCTTTACAGCTGTACCCACATGGCAACAGTTGGCATCAAATGGTTAACTGCCCTAATATGCACAATGATATCTATACATTTTATGAAACAACAGTCTCTGATGCCACGTTATATGTGGCTTACGTTTTCCCAATTTCACTTTAATCTGCCGACATTAGAAATAATTTATATATCGGTCCGACCTGGTCTTCCAATCGACCCATCAGGGCCTGGAGTTCCTCGGTCTCCAGGACCTCCGCGAACTCCGGCCTGACCCGGTTGACCAATAGATCCAGGCTGTCCTCTCCGTCCCTGGTCGCCTTTCTGTCCAGTTGCTCCAGTGATACCTCGATCTCCGGGTTGACCTGACTGACCTTGACTGCCACGATCACCAGTTGCACCAGACGAGCCAGTAGCACCCTGCTGACCTACACAGTGCACGACAACACACTCTCCACTGACAACGCTGCTGGTAGCGATAATGAGTGTGTTGACTCACTTCGACCTTTGTCCAAACACACTTACTAAGTTTAAGTAACTGTGTCACATTCAGCGTCACTTCACCTGCTGGCCTCAAGTGAACTACCGTACATCTGGAACCAACTTCTCACTTCCAACCACACACCTGATGCACTACAGACAGGCAGACAGATGCACAGAAGGATAAGCTGCAATCGTGCCAAGGGCAAGAATGAATAAATGGCACTGTATAGCCTAACTGTGCTGATGTGCTGTTAAGAATCTACTCACTCACTCACTCACTCCCCCTGTGTGAGTGGACACAGCAGCTCACCTTACAGTTCAAATATGACTTTAACTTTCACTAATTTCATACCTTACAATACAATGGCAGTGTTAGTACCAGCCTGCAGAGCTTTCGAATCTTCCACAGCACCATCACCTAGATGATCAGAGGTCACTGAAAGTGGATAACACAGACTTCCTATCAGCAGTCCACGATAATTAGTGAAATTTGTACGAGATACAATGAGCAATTTTTTCAAAGCTTTCAAATTCATTCACAGCGTGACCATAAAAATATTTAAAGCCCGGGTTAATTACGGGTAAAAACGTTTAATTTTGTGAAAACCTTTGGTGTACAAAACTCAGGCCACTAGGCAGTGAATAAATGAAGAAATGAGCTCTCCACCCAGTGATATAACGTACAGTTTACCTGGACTTCCTGAAGGTCCACTTTCGCCTGCTGGTCCCTGAGGTCCTTGCTGTCCAGGATTTCCCCGTGGTCCGCTCTGTCCCACTGGTCCAGGTTGTCCCTGCTGTCCTGGACGACCCCTCGAACCTTGTGGTCCTTGTGGTCCCTGAGGACCTTGCTCTCCAACATCGCCAGTAGCGCCAGAAGCACCAGTTGCTCCAACAGCTCCAGGTGTCTGTGGTCCTTGAGGTCCTGGACTACCAGGACTGCCTTGTGGACCATCAGGTCCTCTCAAGCCATTTTCACCCCTTTGTCCAGTAGCACCTTGTGGTCCAGGAGCTCCAACTGGGCCAGGTTGTCCAGCAGATCCTGATAATACACAATCACAGTTTCATTAGCATCAACATTCATTAGTATATATTGATTAACATACATTTCCTTGGCAGACATATAAACTCTCTGAGAGCTCTCTAGACACTCCCATTAACACTTTAAAATACCATACAACCAGTGATTACAGTATTACATCGACATCATCTACCAGTCATGAAGGACCATCTGCTGTCACGTCACGATGATCTGGGTCAGCAGGTTCACTGAGAAGATAGGAAACTCCAGTCCAGAGACCTGATAAAGTCTTTGAACACACTGCTATCTCCATGGGTTCATCAGACTCAGATAACTGACAGTATAACAGTAGCAGACACTGGCTCATCACAGTAACAAGACTGTGAGAAACAAGGTACGAATTTCCATCAGTCTTAATACCATGTATCAACGTCACCTCGCTATCATTATCACTATCATCACTCTATGCTTACAAGTAATGCCAACAACATTAAATACCTTGAGCTCCAGGATCTCCAACGCTGCCTTGCCTGCCAGCTGGTCCAACATCTCCAGGCTGACCAGTCTGTCCCCCGGGTCCAGGTCTTCCACTGGGTCCAGTGGGTCCACGATCACCCTTCTGTCCTGGAAGTCCAACTCTTCCCTGAAAGCCTGGCTGTCCACTAGGTCCAGGTTGTCCAGTCCAACCTGGCTGACCAGTGAAACCCACTTGACCCTGGACACCTGACATCAACATCAGTCCACACATCAGTCAGCTGTGTAAACAGTTGTCAAAGTCAATTTTCATTTATGTTTAAGTGTAAGTGTGAAAGTCTTGGAAATTTTTTGACAATCTTACAAGTGCACAGCTACTTGAGTCAAAAACAAGCTTTCGATCATACTACACAGTACAAAGATCATTCAATTCATTCATTCTTTTCTGGCATGCACCACTATCAGTGCTTAACAGGGTAAACGATTCTGAGCCACGTCGATTGCTTCATTCAGGGAGAGAAATTATTGGATTTCAGGTCTTGCCGGATAGTCTTCATCCAGGTAATACGAGGGCTCTTGATGGTCTCCACCAGTTCTAAAAGGGGAAGCTGTTAAGATCTTCTTGGCATCTCCTTCACCTGGCATTCATGCAATGTGGCCAAGCAGGGAGAAACGCCGTGCTTAGACAATAGCTGAAAGGTGTGATTGCCAGGTAGTCCATCTCATTTCATCAGTCCACACACGGTGGTACCATTTGATTCCCAGCAGCTTTTGCAGACACCATTGATGAAGAGCATCAATCTTGTGTGCATCTCTCTTGGTAACTGCCCAGCACTCACAGCCGTACAGGAAGAAGGGTAGAATGCAGGTATTATACAACTTCAGCTTGGTTGAAATGGAGATTCTTGATTTCCAGCTCTGATTGTCTAGTGAATCAAAGGCAGCAGGCAAATCGACATAGGTTGCATAAGTCAGATTACCATAGTCTTGCCGTCATTGGGCAATGTTGTTTAAAGTTACTATATCACCCATATGGAACCACCAGGGGTGAAACAGCTCTGCTAAAAACGACAGTGTACCGATAAGTTTGGTCTAATTCTTGCTAGGATGACATGTGCAAACAACAAGCTCATGAAACTCTTAGAATTAATCTGAAGCTTCAAGTATAAACACAGCAAACTCTCGCCATTTAACCAGTTTGAAAGTGAGTGTGATCTACATGCATTTCATTTCAACATTTCACGTCTGATGCAGTTCATGTTTGCTTAACAAAACACAGCTGATAATTACCTTGGAATCCGACAGAGCCAGGAGATCCGACAAGACCGACGTCACCGCGAGGTCCAGCAGGTCCAATTGATCCAGGAGATCCTACTCTACCCTGTGGTCCCTGTGGTCCACTCGGTCCCTTATTTCCAGATGGACCGCTAGGTCCAGTGAATCCAGTATCTCCAATGCCACCAGAATCTCCCTGGGGACCTTGAGGCCCAGTAGGGCCAGGCTGTCCTACCACTCCGATGACACCCTTTTGTCCTGGAACACCAGCAACACCCGGCTCACCAGCTGGCCCACTTGGTCCATCAGGTCCAAGTGGTCCTAGTGGTCCAGGAAGTCCAGGGGCACCCTGCTCTCCAGGGCTTCCAGACTGTCCAGGTGGACCTGCACGATGAAACACACACAAATGAACACTGGTTAGTCAGCAAGTTTCTGAGTGAATCAAGCACTGATGCAGATCTCGTGAGGCAATCAATCAATCAATCAATCCGTCAGTCAGTGAGTGAGTGAGTCAGTCGGGCAGTCAAATTTCTATAACGGCTAAAGTAATTTAAGTTACTGCTATAAGGTGCTGGAAAAGATCGTTCAAACAGAAACAGCTTCAAACAATGTCGGAACAAGTTCAGGCTCGTTGCTATGACAACAGATTCAGGCAAAGTGTTCCTGAATTGAGCAGCGGCAACTGTCAATGCTCGACAACCAATGGTAGACAGCTGGGCAGATGGCACGACCAGATGATTGGTGTGAGCAGAGCGAGGAGCCCGTCAGCGATAACCGCCATGTAGGTCAATGACAGGACAGGAGTGAGCGGTCTTGGGTACCGTGGTGCACTGCCATGAAGAACCTTGTATGACAGTATGACGACCTTGTACTGCGCTCAGCCAGTGGATACTAGCAAGCACGTGACTGGAGCATTGAAGGTGAAAGATCAGCCTTGCTGCAACGTTCAAGACTGACTGCAGTCTGCAATGCCGACCAGCGTTCTGTTGCCGCAATCCAGTCGTTGGTTCACCAGCGTGACCGCCAGTGTCTGGAACGCGGACACGGGCACAGTCGACGTATCTGACGCAACTGACGGAGAGCAGTGAAACATCGTTGAACTTGTGTCCACATTGACAAGTCACTGTCAATATGAATACCAAGGTCAACTCAAGGTCATAGGTGGTCTGCACACTGCACTGGCTGGTGACACTAAAACGCCGTCTACGTACATCACAGTCGTTGGCAGCCAATGCTGACGACCGCTGTTGAGATTAAGCTGACTTCAGCCAAGCCGCTATAGCGTCTACGCATTCATCGACCTGTGATGACAGTGCACTTACATCAGCTGGTGTGGTGGACATGTACCGTAGACTTGAGTGTCCTCGGCGAACAGACGTGAAGACAAGTCGTAGCTTTCTGTCATTCAGTAAGAGGAATGAGGTCGGTGATATAAGTAAAGGCAAAAGCCACAAAAGTAAGCAGATTCCATTTGTAATACTAGCTTTGAAAACCATTCACTGGATGTCGTCCCAACACCAGAGCCTTCAAGAACAACAGAAAACTTTCTTATTTCACTGCCAGTGATATATGAAAGGCCTACGCTGAAGACCACATTATGAAGTCCCATCAAAAAATACAATCTGTCAACCAATATGACGCTGATGGGCAGACTACTTTGAGCACGGAAACTTTGAAGAAAATGTGCCATAAAACACAAAATCATTTCTTATATCTACTCAGCAATGCTCACTCTCTCAAATAGGTCATCACAGTACCTTGTCTGCCGGGCACTCCGACCAATCCGGGAAAGCCGGGTCTTCCGTCAGTTCCTGGTTCACCTGGAGTACCTGGTTCACCTTGACGTCCGTCAGCTCCAACTGGTCCAACGGGTCCTCTCTCTCCTTGGCCTTGAGGTCCCTGGGGACCGGGTGCACCAGTTGCTCCCATAATTCCTTTGTCACCAGTAAATCCTACTTGTCCAATGTTGCCCTGAGGTCCTTGAGGTCCAGGAGAGCCTTGTGCGCCTCGGTCTCCCGGATCACCAGTAAATCCAGTAAAACCTGCGCCACCAGGAAATCCTTGGACACCCTCTGGGCCGCGACTGCCGGGACTTCCAGGCTGGCCAATACGTCCAGGGGTTCCAGTTTCCCCGACTACGCCTACCTGACCTCCTTGACCTCGTTCACCTTGAGGGCCTTGTGGCCCGGCAGAACCATCAGGACCCCGAGGCCCCTGCGAACCAGGCTGACCCACTGGTCCAGGGGGTCCACGAAATCCTCTGGGTCCAGATGGACCAGCGGGACCAGTAAATCCCAGGTCACCCGGTGATCCTGGTTCACCGACGGGTCCACTAGGTCCAGTGTCGCCAGGTTGACCAGCCTCACCCTGTCGACCTGAGGGTCCTGGTTGACCATTATCTCCTGGCTCACCGATCGGTCCAGAAGGTCCCTGCCGACCTGCAGCCAATACACACACAGATCACTCCATATCAATGCATGTCACTTGTCATTACATTTCATGTCGCTTTAAATTTCCTGCACTTTTTATTTCGACGAAACTGTACATCTGCCTTTTCAATCAATCACTGACTTATTTAGTAGGACTATACATAATACATTAATTTTATGCACTAATTTTTAAAACTCAGCCACAAAGTTTAGTCAGTAATCCATTTTCAGTCATAAACACTATTTCTTCAATAAGTCATTAAAAGCCAAAATTAAGAGATTCAGTCCACAGGAGATCTGTCATTTTAATTTTTCCTCATTTCAATTTTTATTTCTAGTCGCATAGAAAAACAAAGCTGCCCAAACTGTCAGATTTTCTGATTTTCCCCATCGTATCACACTGACGCACTGTATCATCAAATGAAGCAGAGTGCAACAGTCATCTACTGGAATCAGTTACTTACAATAACAGAACATACACCGTGTCCCCCCAAAAACATGTGACCACATTTTCTACAATAACTTTAACAATAAGTGACCGATTACAATACTTTTTGGCATAGTTAGTAGTAAGTCTATGAGTCATCGAAAGCTGGTTTCATTTCCCACCTCACCTATCTAGTGCAACTACCTTACCTTGGGAAATCACAGAACACAAAAA
>Ga0056114_1001068_pt1 | contig 11620 bp, 5 predicted proteins | sample WorMetHERISLAND1_FD_77005 | JGI IMG/M metagenome (GOLD analysis project Ga0056114, IMG submission 77005) | Marine gutless worms symbiont microbial communities from Max Planck institute for Marine Microbiology, Germany - Olavius loisae HERON... ...
ACTAATAGTCTATATACTAAGTACTTGTAATTTAAACAAGAAACTTTATAATTGGCAAACACCGGATTTCCGGATTTCAAACTGTGTATAACAATATAGGCCTAGACCCTGACTGAACATACCGCGTGAAGCTATGCATTGGCAATTTGGGGAAATGGAATTCGGTGAAATGAAACGAAACACGTCGAATTGGAGCAATTTTGCATGCTTTTACGTCGCGTGGGTTTGACAGCGTCAGCTGGGCTTTCTTGTTACTCTTCTGCCAGCTAGACTTGGCGACATAACCCTTTGACTACAACTGTTGTCGTATGGGTATACAGCTATAAAGCATCCTGTGCCAGACCGGGTTAAGCCATCATTTGTAATTTTTGACATCTGGGCACTCTGACGCTCAGCTCTGAGCGTCAGAGTGCCCGGATGTTAAAAATTACAAATGACAGCTTAACCCGGTCTGGCACAGGGTGCTTTATGGCTGTACCCATATATCAATAATGGGCGTCAAAGGGTTAATTGAGACACTGTGTATACGCGGAAATGTTCAGTCTCACCTGTTGATCTGTGAAACTGCTCGCTTCTTTCCTGCCGACCATCACAACAATATCGACAGGTGCCAGGACGATATCGAACGTGTAAGTCTGTCCACCGATGTACTCGACGATCAGATTGTCCATCGACAGACCGACCCGTCCTCCTTCGACCAGGCTGACGGTCGCCGGTCGATCGAGCACGGCCGAGAGCCGGACTGGGATGTGCTTGGACAGCTTGTTCACACGGTCATAAACACTCAGACCGAACCCGTCAACATCGGCGTCCGAATTGTCGTGCGTATATCTACATACAATAGGTAAAGTAAGTAAGTAAGTAAATGGTGTAACCCTTTAACGCCCACTGTTGTCATAGCTAAAGCATCCTGTGCCAGACCGGGTTAAGCCGTCATTTGTAATTTTTGACATCTGGTCACTCTGACACTCAGCCGTGAGCGTAAGAGTGCCCGGATATCAAAAATTACAGAGGGAACGGCTTAACCCGGTCTGGCACAGGATGCTTTATAGCTGTACCCAATGGCAACAGTGGGCGTCTAAGGGTTAACGACCGGTATGTAGGGAGTAGGGATCCGGTTAAAAATCAATCGCCAAAAGTTAAAACATTTTAACTTTTACGTGAAAGTTAAAATACTTTTAACCCAGTTATAACCTTTTTCGTGGTTATAACCCAAATTTAACTTTAACGAGTTATAACTAATATTTACAAGTAATATTAACCCAGGTTAAAAGTAAAAAAGGTTTAACTAGACAATTTTAACTGGATCCGTAGCCAAATAAATGAAATAAATAAGTAAAAATGCTAGTCCGCATATGCAGCCTGCGCTGCACAAAACGCACAAAGCGTCGTCTTCGAAATAATTAGAGCACAGTTTGTGGAAATTACGCAAATTAACAACAGTTTACTTTTATTTACTTCAAATTATAAGTACCAAAACGTGAAAAATAACAGAAAGTAATAACGTTAAAACGATCATAACGTAATTATTATTTTTAACTAAACCATAAAAAGTTAAAATAGTTATAACCCGGGTTAAAAGTAAAAAGGTTATAACTAGAGAATTTTAACCGGATTCCTATGCTTGACACTTCTGCAGTAAAAATTAATCTGACAGAAATGGTCATGGAAATACTCTAAGGAAATAACCACTGTTTCCTGGCTGTGTCCATTGTGCTGTGAACTTGGTCTACATTGGATGACTGATTGGACTGGGCAGTTATGTTTATATCATTCTGTCAAGCGTGCTGAGAGCTGACTTAATTCAGTGTGCTACCGAGCTCTCTGTGGCAACTCACATGTCATGTTTCACTCACTCCCGTCGCCATGCCATGTTGCCGAAGAGCACTTGCAACTTGATCAGCTACTTGTACTCTCCTTCCACCTCACTACAGTCGGCAAACAGGATTTTCCAGTTGCCAGCGCCTAGCTCTGGAATGACCTTCCTACGGAAGTAACTTATGCACCATCACTCGCGGTCTTCAGGAAACTACTAAGGACATCTTTTCCACATCTCCTTTGTCCTTTCCAGGACTGATCTAGTTCTACTTAATATACATTTGCGATCATTCGTGGACCTCGCAGTAATTTTAGTTACTTAGGCCACGTTAAATATCTTGATGACAAAATTGACAATGGCAATTAATTCTTTATACACTGTGTTCAGAAAAAAACACCCACTCACATTTTCTTTCATATGTCCATGAGCGATGCGTAGATTTAAACAAAAACTGCAGTGAATATACCTAAGGAACGGTAGATTATGACAATGTAGAAATTAGATATTCATTGAGGTCGATGACGTCATTATGACGTCACATTTGTAAACGTTTGTAAATAACGACCTCCAGACAGAACACAGCATAATTCAACGACTGATAATTAATAATAATCAGCTATTTAACAAACGTCAACAAGAATATTATTGTGTTATTGATGAATTGAAATGTGATAAACTTATTCTCAAAATATCTGCCTTTCTCTTTTATACAAGTGTGGATTCGCATGAGTCATCCACGGCATTCAGTTGCTGTAGCATTATCTCGCGTCAGTGCAGGGTGATCGAAATTAATCAGGTTTATGAATGAAAATTTGTTTAATGTTAAATTGTCTTAAATTCCACCACATAATACACGATACGACGGTTACGACCGCATCTATGCACCAGTAAGTACCCTGCTCTCGCAAAAAATGATGTCCTTGGGATCACGGCTTATTGCGTGCTGTATACTCGCTCCAACTTTAGCCAGACAAATGTGACGTCATAATTATGTCATCGATCGTAATTCGTAATGAATATCTAATTTTTACATTGTCAGAATCTCTCAATCCTTGGGTATATTCACTGCAATTTTTGTTTAAATCCACAAATAATCATGGAGATATGAAAGAAAATGTGAGCTGGGTGTTTTTTCTGAACACTGCAGTGTATACATTCCTGTACTTAGGTATTTGGCAACGGCATTTTAGTTCTGAGTAGGGTTGCCGAGAGTACTCGAGTACTACTCGAGTCGAGTAATTTGTTACAACTCGAGTACTCGTTAATTTCTATTTCCGGTTGCAAATTTCCATAATTTCCGGTTGCAGTTTTTTGCAGATTGCAGTCAATTGATGAATTGTTAGAATTTATGGAAACTTGGGGCTACACGATTTCATTTGCAACTTGCCAGCCTGTGGAAATAGACCAGTGCACAGTGCACAGCGGTACGGTAGTAGTCCCCGGAGTCAGTCGTTGAGTGTATGATCGACTGACTTGGCGTACCGTCGACTGACTTAGTCGACTTCGTTGTCAATTGTATAGCACATATCCGTTAACAAACCTCTAGTACAGGTTAAAAAATCACGCTTGTTCAAGGCCCTGACCCTTCAGGCCCAGGTACGCTGACCCACCACCCCTTATTCGTCATTGGCAGCTGCTTGTATTAAAGTACTTCCGGTATTAACGAGTACTCGTTAAGGTACTTGGACGAGTACTCGAGTAGTAAACTACTCGTTAGCGGCAGGCTGGCAGCCCTAGTTCTGAGAAAAGAGAATGATGATTACCAAAGTAGTGGCACTAAATAGCCCAAATGGTGCTGATGTGCCGTGCCGTTAAGAAACTACTCACTCAGAATGATAATGCTATCTGACGTAAGGCAGTCAAAATCAATATTTTTATTCTCGTTTCTTCACTCAAGCTTCAGTGCCTAAAATAATTGTGAAATCATACAGTACTAAATTAAATAACACAATGTTACAAATTTATAATCAACTTGAGGTAAATTATCGATTTAATCTAATTACTGTTTTTTTGTGAGTACCCGGACCAACCCTATGTTTGGTGCGAAAAAATCTATATTATATATTCTACGTATGTTTTTGTTTTGTAATTTCAATTTGTAAAATGTTACATCCGTGGTTATTAGTGTATTATTATTATTGTTATAGTGCAGTTATATAGTTTTGCAGTTGGTAATGGTTCCGTTCTTCTTGTTGTCCTCTAATACGACCGTGCTAATTTATCGGCAATTGGCCAAAGAAATGAACCCTAGTCACCGCTCGTGATGAGTTGGTGATGGACGTATTCAATAGGTCACTGTAACTTTTGACTTAGCCTTTCGAATCGCTGAGCGAAACCTTAAGCTGAACGCTAAAGTCCGGACTTAGACCAAAGTTCAACTTAACTTTAGACTTAAGACTTTCAGCGAAAGTCAAAAAGTAAAGTGACTTAAGCTATCTCTTCCATGTAAATTCGACCGACTTAGACCAGTTAGTTCGGCTTAACTTCAGTCTAAGGGTCTAAGTATGTACTTAGACAGAAATTTGGGTCTAAGACTTTCACTCAGCGAAATCACTTTACTTTTTGACTTAAGTCTGTACTTAGACCGAACTTTAGCTCAGCGAAAAGCTTAGCAAAAGGCTATGTCAAAAGTTAAAGTGACCCAATGTTTCTTGCTTATTCAGTTGAAGCCGAAGCATCCGGTGTTCACAGTTACGCCTTAATTCTACTCGTAACGAAGTGAAATAATCAGTCATAATTTATACCGGACCACACCGGTACTGGCCTGGTGTGGTCTGGTGTTGCCGGTGCGGTTAATGGTCACACCCAGACGTGTTGAGTAACTTCATGGTCAAATGTAGACACTGATATTCAATGTGAAACCTCCAGGTTATAACAATAACAATAGATGCAACCCTATACCAAGGAAGTCAAAAGGACGAGTGAAGATTAACGGGCACTGTACTGTGCCTTATTTCACACCATAATTCAACTACTGATAATAATAATCATCAGCTATTTAAGTTTTAACATATGTCAACAAGAATATTACTGTGTCACTGATGATCTGAAATGTCACAACTTGTGCTTAAAATATCCACCTCTCTTTAACACGTGTGGATTCGCATAAGTCACCCACAACATTCACTTGCTGTAATATTATCTCGCATCAGTTGTGATCGAACTTAATCTGGTTTATGAACGAAAAGTTGTGTATGTTTATTCATTGTCTAATAAATTCCACCAAATAGGCAAATAATACATGATATGACTGCTACGGACCAGCAAGTACTCGCACAAAGGATATCCTGGGCTCCTGGCTTATCACTTGCTATAAACTTACTCCAACTTTAGCCAGTCAAATGTGATGTCATAACTATGTCATCGGCTGCAATAAATATCTTGTTTCTACGTTGTCATAATCTACTATTCCTTAGGTATCATGTCCTTTAGTTTCCATTTGCTAATCACCTCTCATGTTGAGTTGCCACTCCCTGTCTTGAGTATTGTTAAATTTTTACTACCATTAGTATGCTGTTGTTGAAGTGGTCAACTGGTATTGTATGATGAGATCTGTTGGCATCAGGTGACAGGAGTTTGACTGATATAGCACAACCGATATGGTTCAGCGAGAAAACAGTAGAAGGTATGTCACTGTTACAGAATAAGCTCAAAATGAAATGTTGTGTAATTAATATGTATGGTCTTGTGCTTCTCTTCCGTATCGTTCAACTTCATTCGCCAGAATTCTTGAGTCTGAGAAATATCTCATGTTCCAACCATTTGACGTTTGACCTAGAGTTATCCGGATGATTCATTAGGCCAACAATACATGTCGTTTATCTCACTGCACATTAAAATTGGGCAAGCCCCAGATCACAAACTTTTTTCACACACACAGTCTCTGCACTCTAGCTAATCAACCTAATGCTCTGACATTTGGCAAGGGACTGCATACAGGTTGGCCTGACCCAAACCCAGTCTAAGCATAGATATGGTTAATGGGCTGTTATTGGAGATATGTGCCGTATTGAGGGTGAAAACCCCAAGATGAGTTAATGAATTATCAGAATTCTGCTTAGTGATGATGATAAGTGAATGCGAATTTTGGAACTGAGCTGAAATTTGCACTGCTGATAGTTTACAGTTTAAATCAAAATGTGCCGTAATATTTGCTGTTGAAGATGGCCGTGTTTCGTTCCGGATTGTACAAGGAGTTACAGTACGTCCGGGAATTTGACGGCACATTTGAAGTCCCACACAGGTTTGTGTGTACGTACAGGATGGCACAGAAAAAAAGTGGAACATACGTGTGTTATGTTATATACATGTGCGTGCCACTTTTTCTGCACTACCATGTAGCTCACTGATACTTTGAATACCAGTAGCTGGCTGAGTTACCTTGACGTTGCCTGTGAGTACAATGTGCAGCTACTGCAGTAGCAAAATGACAGACTTAAGGTGATTTAAGGTGAGGCAAAAATTTTAACACGTTCTTATTCCGCAATTCATTGTTGTATATAGCTGTAAAAAAATTACGAAAATCAGTCAATATTTGTCTGAGTTATCACAAAAATAAAAGTGTCTCGTTTTTATGGCCCACAGTGTAGTTTAAGGGATGAGCGATGCCGCGAGCGATGCTTCCTTACTGCCTTCGTCAGGTGACAGTTTGGCTTGTTGATTACAGTGCTACACACTCAACTGAGTTATTCACATTGAGCCGTGTTAGTGAGTTTGGTGACATGGGACCATCTCAATGGTTAATCAGCAATTGAAGTTTGCATCTAATGATTATTTGAATTAATCTTTTTTGTCCTGAAGTTTGTTGTCTTGTTTGACACGTAGGTCAGTATCACTACGTCTGTGCATATTGCTCGAAAGCCTTTCTGACGTCATATGCACTGAGACTTCACTACCGATCGCATACACAAGAAAGACCATTCGCTTGTGATTTTCCAGATTGTTACAAAGCTTTCAATAGCGTTTACAGGTTTGTTTTGGTTTCTACAAGACTAATTGTCGTGATCTGCCAGTTGTCGAGTTTGCTTAGACACTTCGTACATGTTGCAGTATGTAAAGTCTGTGCTTAGGCTGGTGCAATGCAATGTGCAATCATGCTACAGTGAAGTGAGATTGTGAAACTGTTGTACAGGTTGAATGCTCACAGGCGCATACACTCGGGCAGCATGTTCAAGTGTACGTTCGGCATGTGCTGTCGTCAGTTCACGACACAGAGTGACCTTCGTAAACACATGCGCTGCCACACGCAGGAAAGACCTTATGTGTATGTTGAACATCTGTCGTAGGAATGAATGCCAGTCTTAAGTTGCATTTTTGAATAATTTCTATATGACATGAGACACCTACCTGCCATACAGATACCTGTTTGCTTATTCTTCTAGTCCATTGCTGTGTATCTCCATGAAGCACTAGTTGTGACATTTCTTCAGTTCTTACTATGCGACACACGTGACGGTGTGGCCTATGCTATGGAAGGATGTGAATCTCACTTGCCGGTATTTTGTGTTGAAATAACTTAAATACAACATTAACGTTGTCGTTGTCAGCCCAGTCAACACACAAAGATGTTATTGCACAATTTTCACAGAATTGTGGTCACTTACATGCCGACAATAATGTCATCAGTGCAGCTTCTTAGATGCCTCTTTTACTGATAAGTCTAATTTTAAGTACTTAAAGATAAGCAATTTTTCAAAAACTTTTTTTAGTTTGGACGAACTTCTAGTTGTCGAGGTGGCAGACTGTTGTGTTGATGAGCAGTGTGTACAGAGGTGGAATGGTGGAGTTGCAAGTAACATTAAATGGTGTTTTGTTGACATTCATAAGCTGATATGATATGAGTTGGTTGTCTTGGCTGTGTTTCAGATGTCCTGTGAATGAGTGTGGAATGGCATTTGTTATGAGCCACCACTGTAAAGCTCACCAGCAGTCCCGTCACGGTAAGACACACCGCAAACGTGGACTTTGCAACAGTGTAGGCTGTTTAAACCACGTTAAAAAATTTTCGATGAACATTAACATTCAAACTGATCGATATTAGTTGCTTGTGTGCCACTATTGGAGTAACATACGCCTTGACCACATGTTTTGTGCTGCATCAGATGTGAAGTGTCGACACACAAAGCTTTACTGTCAGTGATACAGGCTCAGATGGTCACTGAGCAAGCTGGACTACTGCAACTCTGTGCTGGCCGGTCTTCACTGATGCGTCGACTGCAGTCAGCCACATGACTGATGTACAGTATTCAGCCAGGCGACCAGAGCATGCTTAGCGAACATCACTGGTTATGTATGCCAGTGCGAGTCCAGTTTTGTTTGTCTATCCTGGTCTACCACTGCCTACATGGCAATGCACCATCTTACCTTGCTGAGACCTTGCATGTGATGTCGCGGCATGTCGTTGACTGCAGTCCGGGTCAACCTCGACACCACTCCTTCTGTTCTTCCTTCAGTACTTTGATGCTGTTGGTTGGGTTAATCTCTTCTATCGTATCGTATCGTATCGTCTTTTGACCTGTAAAACTGTCGTCTCCCAGATAACCTATACTGTGTTGGCAGAGATTAAACCCTGCTCACTCACTTGCCACTCGTTCTGTTGACATGACTACCTGCCCTGGGTGATTGTTGCTGTTTCTGTGGCTGCATCACGGGCCTGGAACTCCCTGCTGACATCTGTCAGCTTGTCATCAACGTATCTGACCATTCTCACTCAGCCTGCAATCTTAGCTGTTCAGATTGTCTTCCTGAGAATACTGTGCCAGGCTGACATTTCTGCTACACGTTTATTTGTGCAGCAGTTTATTGCGTCATTGTCGCTCATTATAATAATGAAATACTGTTGCAGCCATGCACATTTCTTCTACAGTATTTATACTTGCAGCTTTATGCTTGTGGGTCCTATTAATGATGACGATAATAATAATAATAGATAGATAAATAATGTTCGTCATCATTTTAACGTTGTCTCAATCTGTGAGAGTTTCCTTGACCTCTAGCTATTCCAACTTTTGTTGTTTTTTTTTGTTCTCTGCTGAGATATTTACATTCCAGGAAAAATCATTGTTATTTCACCTGTTGTTGCAGATGTTATTGTTTATTGACAGTCGTCTCTCTAATAGTGGATGATGTGTTCAGGCTGTATTGAGAAGCTGATAGTACGACCGTCTGTGCCATCATCCGCGGTTGAGACTGCTGTCGTGACGAGTGACGTCGATTGTGTCAGTCATGCAGCGATCTTGTCGGGTATTGAGCCTCCGTCAGATGAACAGATGCTGCATAGTACACGCTGTGACGATGAGCCTAGCTGTCAGCTGCCGCAGTCATCAGATGAACCTGTCATGTATGAGATGTGTGTGTCACCACAGCCAACCGACTGTCTGAATGACATTTGGCTCAGCTCAGCCGCAGTCAACTTACAATCACCATTAACACCCCGCAACTCCGAGTCATTCATACTCAGGCACTCAGCTACTTAACCCTTTGACGCCCACTGTTGCCGTATGGGTACAGCTATACATCCTGTGCCAGACCTGGTTAAGCCGTCGTTTGTAACTTTTGACATCCGGGCACTCTGAGCCATGAGCGTCAGAGTGCCCGGATGTCAAAACTTACAAATGATGGTTCAATCCAGTCTGGCACAGGATGCTTTATAGCTGTACCCATACGGCAACAGTGGGTGTCAAAGGGTTAACACTGTTCAGCACATTGAACTGTTTAAATACTGTGTTGTTCCATGGCAGTGTTTGTTGGGTTTGGACGAACCACCGTTGTTTGTGGAGCTGATTGCGGGGATTGTTCAAACCACTCCAAACTGTTAGTGTCATCCACTGTAGTTCACTATGAGATAGTCTCATTAGTCTGTTGAGGTTGATTGTTGTTCGGTAGGTCTATGGGCTACAAATATCACCACTGATCAGCTGACACAGTATAGGTAATATGGGAGACGGTTTTTACAGGTCAAAAGACCCAACCAACAGTATCGAAGTACTGAAGGAGATGCTACAAAAGAGAAAGAAAACAGCGAAAACAACTAAATACACATATGCACAGACAATAATGTAATGCTTACCAGGTATTTTTGTTCATTGCGATGCATAAATTTTAAAAAATCAATGGTATGTGGTTTACGGTGTTTTATGAAATGTGTCGACTTTTCTATTAATCGGCAGCTGAAACACAAGAATGTGTGATTAGCTAACGTTTAATTTAAGACAAATTGTTGGGGCGAATCTGAAACTCTGCCGCTACTGGCTGGTGAGCTTGACAGCACCCTGCGTGCAATCTTGATGTTCAAATGGCAGATGTGACCGAAACATCACGATATATTGTGATGTGGTTTGGTGAACGCACAAAAACATTCATCTTATAATACTGTCCATATTCAGCTGATTATACAGCGTTACTTTACAGTTATAATGCAGTAAATTTCAGCAATATTGTGTCAACAGTTAATACTGTGAGACTGTGACAGCATGCATGTTACACAGCGTGTGAACATCACTGAGTGCTAACGTGGCTAATGTAAACGTCTTCTATACACGGTGATACAGATAAACATATTATTTTAAGGAGCTGTACTTCCATAAGTATTAGAATAAAAACACAACACAGTCATTATATACCAGTAGAATTAGAAAAAATTTAGATGGAATGACGTTATTTTTACGGTTTACAATTGTAATAAAAGCAACTTAAACTTTTTAGAAATCATGTTCTAACGGCTGATGTAGCCGTTGTTGACATAATTTCAGTTGATTGCCAACAGTGTGTACTCTGGTGTATACAGTGGGGAACAGCCAGTGACAAAATGTATGGCATTGCAGTAGTATGATGTTCATGATGTATTTTTATGACCAAAAACAGTTTTCTGATTCTACAGTATAATCAAGCTTTCTTGTGTTGCTCACAGAAAGTTACAGAAAGTCTCAGCTCCTCAAAACGTCCGATTTTCCGCCCCTGTGCAAATGCACTCCATTCTAACTTGATAGTCTTACAGACAGACGTTCTAAATGATGTTGTGTTGTTGGCACATACATTAGTTATATCACTAATAAACTGATGCACTTGAGATTGCTGTAGCGAGATCCACGACGTATTGTCAAACGCAGTAATCTGCTGACGCTGTAGTACACTGAGCTATCCACTCTCAGGGAGTTTTCTACACCCTTCAGGGGGTAATAACCCCAACTTTCGTACGACACCCCCAGCTTCAACTCCTGATAACCACCTAATACCTCAAAGGGTGTGTTCAATGTTACTCATGTTCATGTTGACGCTTGTTCAGTGTTAAAGTTTGACTTTATACGCAGCAGCACGTATTATTTCTACTAGTCGTGTACATTGTCACTTTCACTCACCACAGTCACAAGTTGAATTTTTCCTGCATATTTCATGCTTTTCTGTTTTTTATGACAGGAGAAAATAATTAAATGGTGCTGTGTTATTTCTACACTGTATCATTTTGTATTCCAGTAAGCCAAAGTGGCCACTAGCCAGACTATGTGTGTGTGTGTTTGGGGGGGGGGAGGTTAAGTCGAGGCCTACCCAGTTCCCAGACCCCCACCCTAAGCTCAACACCCTTCCCCCAGCTATCAAATCCTAGTTGAGTTGACCAGCTCATGTCATTATTCCACTAAAACGAAGTCGACCACGTGGCGTTCTTCACAATACAAATAACTATTGGAAGAATGACTGGGTGAGTTCATTTGACGAGTATTGTCGTCGTTCGGCCGTCAGATGTTCAATGTCTGCCAGCACCGACTCAGAGATCTGATTGCCTTTCTGCAGGTGAATGACTTGAAG
>Ga0056114_1001069_pt1 | contig 11614 bp, 7 predicted proteins | sample WorMetHERISLAND1_FD_77005 | JGI IMG/M metagenome (GOLD analysis project Ga0056114, IMG submission 77005) | Marine gutless worms symbiont microbial communities from Max Planck institute for Marine Microbiology, Germany - Olavius loisae HERON... ...
GCGTTAGGCCTAACTACACTTAGTTCAGTATTCCAAGATTGTCATGGTAAGTCGCTAAGCAGCAGTTTACTACGACCCACCAAGCGCGAACGTCTGATATACAAATCCCGCGTTTAATATATTACCAGTCATTAGTGACAAGTAAAACACTATTTATGGGCTTTATTGATTTGCTATTCTTATTCTGTTTCAGCAACATGCGGCCTATTAGCTCCATCTGAACTGACAGAACACCAACTAAATAGGCTAACTGAAATTCACTTTTTAGCTTAATAAACGAGTTAAACGAAAATGAAATACTTTACAACATTTACGCAGGTAATTTAGAATATTTTTGTTTGCTAGTGATGACAGGCATGTTATTTTGCTTTGTTTGTGCATAATAACGATGATTTTCATTCGATTAAATTCATTTGCTTGATACTGTGACCAGGTGAGCTTTACAAATAATCACCTTTATTACGATAATAAATGTACAACAATGACAAATGACTATGAATGGATGGATTGTCAGGGTTTAATAGCATTTTAAGCATGCAAGTAGCGGCTATATCATGCCTGAGACAGTGTAAAGTTTATTAGTAAGTAATGACTATGAGATTATTAAGCTCATCATTATCCAGTAAAATTTTGAACACATACCTATCACACAGTTGTTTTAGCAGCAGCAGATTACAGATTTTCAGTTCTCTCAAAGCTGTACTCCATAGTGAGTTATCCTTATCAAAAATAACATCACCATTTCATGCAGTCCTCATCAATGCTGCAGCAGTAAAATAGTGAACTAGGACATCACAGACGTTGCACTGCTAGCAAATGTCACTCAGCCACACACTCTTTGAGTTGGATCATTTTTAATGAGGCACACCTTATCAAAATTTCACAAAAATCCGCCCAGAACTTCTTAAAATATGCCACTAACAGTTGTTACCAGACAAAACAGAAAATAATGTAATGTTCGTGTATCTTTACCTTGTCCGTGTATCTTTACGTCCATTACAAATATACACGATATTTTAGTACAGACAAGTAATAACATCAAATTTGAAATGATAGCGAGTAGCTGTTGTGTTTAGTTTCCTGGTAAAATGCTTCATAGACCTTTGATGCACAGACATGTATACAGTAAAACTCTAGGTTTTCACAGAAGCTTTAAACACACACCACTGGCATGCATATAGTCACAATGCCATTCTGAAAATGCATACCACAATCAAACTAATTATGAAGATGATTATAGGGACCTATGAAAATAATACAATGAGTGTTGGCAACTTTAAAAATAAATTAAGTAACTAGATACAATCGTTCAGTTGATAAGTGAACTGTTATCCATATGATGTAAGGCACAATATAATGTAACATCATTGGCTTTGTGAAATTTTGTGATAGGAGGTACTTGAAGCAATCTCTCAAAGTTCCCGTTCATGCAGTCCTCATAGCTGACAAGACTACGTGCAAAGACCGGTGAAATAGGTCGGCTAGATATCAGATGTAATATGCATGAAGCAAACGTAAGTTCTAAAAAGTCGTGCACTGAGCACACCAACGTCCTTCAGTAAACCGAGCAAATTAATGGATGGCGATTTATCCATAATAAAAATTTAATAGATGGAATTAATGCAGACAACTTCTGCCAGTAACCAAGACTCAAAGTCACAATGATATGGAAATCATAAGATGCAAAACGTGACGTAGGCGAACAACAAGATAACAGCAACAGTTCAACAAATCAGCAAATTAGTAAGCAACGTGACGCGTTCACTTTTTACTCTTCCGCTGACCACCTGCTTTGCCTTGATTTTTGCCCTTAGCCGAACCCTTCTCACCAGCAGCCGTGCTCGACTTCGATGTTGAATCGCTTTTTGATCTCTTCACACTTTTCTTTGCCTGTGAAACAGACAAACAAACAGTTACACTAATAACTATAACACATTGTGAGTCGGAAAAACGGGATACTTGATATTTCCATCATAATTTCAGCAAATGTGAACCAATTTACCAAATTTTTTCACCATAAGATTCCTGAGGAAGTGCTATGCACAATAATAAGACTCCCACCTCAGCTGCAGTGTGTTGCTACACTAACAGGTGAAAGTTGAAGATTTAAGATTGCTATCCTGTGTATGCATTAGCGACACAGATAATAAAATAACTGCAGTAAACACACATGCAACAGTCGGTGATTTCATTGTCAAACTGGACTCATTTGCGTCTTGTGAGACCGAGCCTATGGTCAACAGGGAATACTACCTAGACAAACCCATGTACAAATGATTGTTGTTAGTCATTTGTGAAGTGTTTGGACAATTTTTCACACAAAATTTGTTAATTACAACAATCCAAGTGAGAAATCTGTAGCACTAACTTTCATAAGGTAAGTGTAACAACATACTATAAGTGAGGTGAAAATATTTAGTCAACTTTCAGTGCAAGTTTTCTCGCAAATCTGACGGTGAAAGAATTGTGAAAATCGGTTCATATTTGACAAATGTTACTCTACTTTATCAGCTGTAACATGACAACAGTTCATTGTGGATGGCATCCAAACAGGTGGCAGTTTTGAATCATCTTAAACTTTCACCAGGTAGTGTGTAGCAATGCAGTTCAGGTGAAGTCTTTATTACTGTACACAAAACGCTTCCTCGCGAATCTTAATGTTGAAAAATTTTGTAAACTGGTTCATATTTGCCAAAGGTATGATGAAACATCAATTGACGTGTTTATTTATTCACGGTGTATAAAATAATGCAGTTAACATGAGCAATTATGCACTGACAGCTGCCACACTTGACAGCATGTGTGATAATACTAATGCTCAGACTGCAGTTCAGTGCCAATTGTCAAGAAAAGTATTGTGAAATACCAGCTGTAACTATTTGATAAGAATACTTATACTAAACAAGTCTGTGGCAATTCCATACAACACAAAAAATGTCCCCAATATACAACATAGCCAACGTGAATGTATTGTTCCTCTGCTATCGTTACTGTTGACAAAGGGAAATGCACGAATGATCAATGCTTACGTTTAATTAAGTGAAAGTTTGTCAGAGACTCAAAGCACAGATGGGAATGTGCACAAATTGTTTTAAAAGTCCTGAGCTAGTTGAAGTTCCTATACTGCTGATAAAAGACAAAATGTGTCCCATCACCTTCAGTTGACTTTCCAACACTAGAACATTAGTCAGTGTCAAATTAGCTGCTTGGTTACAGACAGAAGCAACAGACGACTGGCATTACGAGGCTTTGACAGAAGTAAGGTAAGTCAAACCCACAACACAATGTCTAAGTCCAATGTACTGTTGTAATGATAATCAGAAACACACCGTAGCATACCAGAATCATTCGGTCGGCTGCAATGTCATCATCGCTGTCTCCACTGTCTCTCTTCTCCACTCCCGTAGCTTCATCATACATGTCTTCATCATCATCATCAGCTTCGGCTGCTGGCCGACCGCGCTTCTTGGCAGCTGCACCAGTTGAGTACGGCGTCAAGTGAACTGTCTTGTTGAATGATCGTGTAAACGCTGCTTTCACCTACACAAACACGAGTATACCCAAGTGAAAAAATATGTAATCGTCGGGTAAAATATTTTGATAAACAGTTAAATGTTAATATCATCATGATGACATGAATGGAGCAAATTGGCATCCAGCAATGACATGTCCAACAGCAAAACTCTGGTCACCAAGAAGTTCTTATGCATATGAAATCTATTTTTCATTATACATTTACTTACTTGAATCAAACGTCATTAATCTTCACAACATATCTCATAGATGACATCTGACTTCCATAATGCAGCAAACTGAGAAATATTTCACAAATACATGACATCAGTGAAAATATGTTTTATAAGACTGAGTGACATAAATATGTGCTGAAAATAAACAGAATTAAAAAGTATGTTTTCAGCTTATGAACAAAATAAAATAAAATAAATAAGTTCTGTTTTACCCCATTGCATGTTTTTCCCATAGTAACCAGAAATCTGCTAGTAAAGACTGTGAGAATGATGGGAATGGCTCTCATGTATTAGATGCACTTTTTTGTTACTCATGAAACACAATCAAAGTAAAAACGAGTAAACGTTAGTGATTATGTTATCAGAGCAATAAACTACACCTGTGTGACAATGGAATAAATACGACTAAAACAGGCTGCAGTGCATTAGCTAACCTTGGAGTCAACATGTGACATTATGTCATGGCTTGACGACCAAGATGACACTTCGAGGACACTGTCAAAATCTTCTCGCAGCAAGTCGTAGGCATGGAGTAACGACACAGTCTGGTCGACACCGGAACCACCCTCATTAACCAACGGCGCAGTCAGCAGATGTCGCATGTATGGGACATAGTCCATACTCACCGACTGCCTGCTTCCAGATATGCTACAATCATAACGCCATACAATAAAACCAATGCATAAATGCAATATACATTTTAAAGATCAGTTTTACAGGTCTTACACATGCATGATTTCTTAATGTCCAACCAAAAGTGTCAATAATGTCAGGTGGGTGGTTAGGGTTTTTACGGCATTTTAAGCATGCAACTAGTGGCTATATCATGCCTGAAATAGTTTATAAGTTATTAGTAAAGCCGATGGCGTGTATAAAAGAAATTATCCGTTTAGGATGAATTTTAACGAAAAGATCTTTGAGATTATAGGATGTATAGAAATTCTGGTGAATAATATCAATATAACAAAAACATTTAAATAATATTATCATTCAGATACAGATAATGCATATCATGTACATTTACAAGTCATAAATAACAAATACATTATTTCTCATTCCTAACCTGTACCCACAGTTTATGTAATTATTTAGCCATTGTAAAAATATATATTCAACATGTGCATAATTTAGCTGACAGCAGTATCATTGATCATATCCTACAGAATGACTTTAATTTAATAAAACAGTATTTTCAATTAGTCAATTCAAACTTAATGCAAAGTGTAGTCACCTCAATACACTTAATTCTTATATTGACAACAGGTTTGCAGTAAACAAAACACCTGTAACATTCACAAGATGCCAAAAATGTAATTGAAAAGTTGAATAACAGAAAGCGAATGACTACATACTGCAGCTGCATATGATGACACAGCTCCTGCAACAAACGATCATTTTTTGTCCTTGTTGAGTTTTTACCGAGCCACGATGGAAACTGTATCATTTGTCCTATCGATCCCCGCATGATTTCTCCCGGCAAAACACTCGCAAAAATTGCCTACAACAACAAGCACACAACAAACCCAAATGGCTGCTAACAATCAAATTATTTTTGAATCACAATAAACATGACGGTTAATTGGTTGGTTAGTACTTACGGCATTCTGAGCAAACAAATAGCGACTATAACACTGATTCACTGAACAATAAAAGTGCATTTGACTAGTTTTTATCAACTACTTGTTTCTACACCAGTCTCCAATAAATGTCTCCTATAATCTTATACAACTAAAAATTGAAACAGATGTCTACATCCTGTCGCCCGTATAACCTATACTGTGTTGGTGGAGACGTTAAACTATGCTCAATCAATCAATCAATCTACAGTTTTTTTGCTGCACATTATCCACATGTTCTATCTCTGATTGCATGCATAAATACCATCGCACCTCAACTGTGCTCACACTACCCAAGAAAACATTACAAGTAGCTGCTCTGCAGATAAGCTGTTTTGTTTTCAGTTTTCTCAACCGGATTTGCAACTGGTCAACAGCTTCATCAACCAGACACTGTGGAAGGCCTGCCCAAGTCTAGATGAAATGCTGTTTCAGTTTGTCAATGTCATGAACAGGCATGTTAAATGGCGCCACATTCGGTAACACAAGCAGTCAGTAAATATTAACATTTGATGGGCTATCATAGATGCTTTAAGTTAAAAATTTCATGATACTGTACAGTGTATGCCAAAAATTCGGACTCTTGGTTTACGTTTCTTTCAGTTATGGGTCACGGACAATTGTTCTGAGATGCTGTGTACATCGTTCACTTTCCCAATCCCATGCACCACCCACACTGCTTTGTCAGACAGCTGAAATATTCCTGGCTCTTCAATTTCCCAGCCCACGGTCCAATTGTACAAATGTAAGAGGAATAAACAGTAGATACCTGAGTTGGTAACATGGTCCACTTCTGTGCACGTCGAATGACAGCGTCGACAGTGTCACCAGCTGCAATGCTCTCCGCAGCCCGACTTAAACATCGCAGATGCTTCTGGACATCAGCCCTGAAAAAACAATTCACAACATTAATATTTCACAACAATGCAAAATAAGAAATAACACTCGATACATTAGTTTCAACCATAAATCACTATCACGAATATTTCTGGAGTGTGAAACACACACACGCAATCTAAGTGATAAGATAGATGTCAACAGAGCAGACATAAAACTAACAGTAAAAAAATAACGACAAAATCCTGAACAAAAATATAGCAATAGAAAAGCATTTTTGGAGATACATGTCCACCATTCCTCTATGTAAATCTGAGACCAACTAACTTGTTTTGTTCATTGCAATTCAGTTACTCTGAAAGTTAATCGTTTTGACACACAGATGAATCAAACTAAATTAACAAAGAACTGACTCCATTTCTTGGGTATCTTGACACAATACACAAAAGTAAAAAGCATTTAACAGAACAGTAAGACAGCCGACTAGATCATGTCCTTTCATCTCAGTTCTCTCTTCCCCGTTTTCCATTCTGCCAAATCAGTTTATCAATTACCAACAGAACACTTAAACAGCACTATGAAAACTTGCAATAACCTGGCAGCGAATGGCGTGACATGAATGTAGTTTTCTTGTACAAAAAGTGGTCCAATGCTGTAGTCATGGAAGAACAGATCACTCTTGTCTACCAGTGTCATATGTGCAGTTTCTTCTCCACCGGAGAATACTTTGCGGCAAACATCAAAAGGACCCTGAACAACATCACACTTGCACAATTGAACACTGAGAATATCTGTTACATTTCACACGATTTAAGATTACAGAGACATTTCACTAGTCCAACACAAACACTTCCACTTGTATCTGAGTTAACTCACGGTGACCATTCTCCAGACTTAACCACAGTCGCTGGACTTTTTCAGTGACAGCAATGCAGATAACTTAAGAAATAGCAGCAATAGGACAAAAATAAAACAATGGACAGAAAATTCAAATAAAATCATTTCACAAAATACATTATCAGTAATCACAATCACAAAAGTGCTAAACACAATTCTGCCTCACTTATGTCATTTTCTCGTAATGAATGGTCTCCCTGTAACTGGTAGCCGTCCAGATGACTAGATGGAACCTTCTGCAAAGTCTTCACTGCCAATGAAGACAACATGCACTAATAGCTAAATAACTGTTTAAAAACACATCAAACGACTTTTTCAAACCAGCAGCATGTAAACACCCATTCACGCAGAAGCACTATCACCATCAGATAATGTGACTGAAAGACGCCATGTTCTAACCTATGTAACAATATGACACTGTCATTATCATCATCGAATGATTGTTTTCTGAGTTGGGTTGAGTTTAAACAGAGAATAAGCCCCATACGGGACTGCCAGTGCCAGTCGACTCCTCCAACAGCCTAACTCTGAATGTCATGTGACTCTGAATGAGGAAAAATCGGCCATTTTCACAACTTTCAGACCTCCGTGACCTTGACCCTGGATCGGGCCATACGGCATACCAACGTGTAGCACTCAATGTCCTCTATCTACGAACAAAATTTCATTCAAATCGGAAAAACTTTTTATGGACTGACATATGGAGGAGTTAAGTAGGTAGGTAATCAGTGAATTATAACAACAAAATGATTAACACGTTCAGTGTCTGTAATGGCACATAAGTACAACCAAGTGCTGATCTTTCTGAGCCTTTTCCGCCTCCATCTTCAACTGGTCATAACTCAAACTCTTATCTCGTGCAGACCACATCGACAAATTGTGTATCACCTTTTCACACAAAACAACAAACCGTTTACTGTTACTAACAGAACATATTACAAAGAAATCATTTACAAACTTTAATAGTTAATATAGTTAATACATTGTCAATAAGCAAAACATTTGGAGTCAACAGCTCCAGAATTGTTTAATTTAATAATCGTTTTAAAAAAACACATCAAACGACTTTTTCAAACCAGCAGTATGTAAACACGGTAACATGCATGTAAAGGCCTAGTGAGAAAATCAATCTCAAACCAACAGCTCCCTACAAACTCACTTGTCGGATATCATGATTTGCAGCTGAGATGATGTCGTTCAAGGCGGCTGGTGGTATCTTCAAGCCTTCTCTAAAAATTATCGACATGATCGGACCCTGCACATTTCACAAGAACTTCAACATCCAGCTGCAGTGCAGTAACGAACACAACAGACTTCAATGCGGTCAACTGGTCGCAACTTCTGCAAAAACCTCCTCCAAGATTAATTTGTAGTGCCAGGCCAGGAGTGCATTTGACAAAGTAATTCTAATCCGGCAGAAATTCGTACCTTTGTAAAGGGAATAAACCAGCCCTCCATCTCAGTGAGAACTAAGATGGATCATTTCTAAGGTGTTCAATGAGTGTGCTGGCAGAGAGTTGTTGCGGCCAATGTTTCCAATGGCTACAGCAGCATTCATCTCATATTCAGCCTGCAGGCTACTTTGATTCAGTTACATCTGCAATTAGGCTCACCTGGTTACCGGAACGTCAGTCTGCTGGAGCCAACCATGAGCTACATAGTCTTAGCACTGCATGCAGCAGCCATAATGAAACTGCACATGTAATACTGTATAGTGAAACGTTAATAAAGTGCAGTCTGGAAGAACTAAAGACTGGTGATGATGATGAAAGTAAGGTAGTGAGTCAACTATGTCAGACTGTGGCAGGAAGATTGATTGATTGATTGATTGAGCAGGGTTTAACGTCTCCACCAACACAGTGTAGGTTATACGGGCGACGGTTTTTTACAAATCACAAGACCCAACCAACAGTATCTAAGTACTGAAGGAACACAGATTACACAATTAACAGAAAAAATACAATAATGACACAATAAACACAAAACACAGCAAATCCACTAGTCTACAATAATATGGGGTGACAAGAAAAACAGCTTGCGATGACTGTTTTCAAACTATTTGTATTTCTGTTTGGACAAATAGTTGTCCCACCTATTCTATTCAGCTGAATATTTCCAAAACACCATTTGGTACAGACAGCCAAACTCAAAATTTTGAGCTAAAAATACAAAACAGCAGACAAACAACAGAAAAGAAGCAGAATGCATACTTTAATCTGTTCTACCCGCGGACGTTGGAACCGCAGGTCAAAGCAGTAGTTGCTGAGGCTGCGTATTTTCGGATGGTTTCGGTCATTGCACATGCAGATAACTGGGATCTTGCTCTGCTTTATCAGCTGGATCAGCTCCTACACCGTGAACCAACCGCACTGTACAGTCTCAATATTGCATGGTTACTGAGAACCCAGCACAACTAGATAGGTTGTCATCATCATCATTGCTGGCATGCACCACTAAAAGTGTGTAGTGCCAAACATCAGTCTCCAGACTGGACGATTCTGAGATACATCTATTGCTTCATTCAGGGAGAGGTTCTTAAATTTCTTTTCAGGTCTTGCCAGATAATTTTCATCCACAAGAGTACGAGGGCATCCTGGCGGGCTCCTCCAGTTCTCCAAAGGGAAGCTGTTATGATCTTCTTTGCATCTGTTTCATCTGGCATTCGCACAATGTGGCCAAACAGAGACAGATGCCATGCTTAGACATAGCCAAAAGGTGCAGTTGCTTGGTTACCCATCTCACATTAATATTACATAAATATTAGTACCTTCTGATTCCATGATTCCAAAAAGCTTTCAGACACTATTGATCACTGTGATCAAATGCTTAAACATCAACATCAACACTCTGAGCACCACTTGATGTGCATCATTATTTAATGTCATGCACTGGTTCTGATTCAATTATACAGTCACGAAGTGTATGCAGGCTTCAGTGAAACAGTCATTGCATACACTGCATAATGCTGACCAGGTGTAAACTTCTACACTGATACAGTCACAAAGAGGAGGCAGCTGTGTACCTGAAGACCACCTCGATCCTCATTGCCAGCCATACCATCGACCTCGTCCATCAGCAAACAATGCTTGTGACCATCAACGGCACCACTGGACTGACGACTTCCTGATATACACACGTGGTTTGGCAAAAACAATAACAATAGACATGACAGCGAAGATTGCATTGTCAAAGTGATGGCTGCAGACAATAACGAGGAGTGTTGAATTCCTATTCCAAGCAGACAAGACCACACAATCCGTCTTCAAAACATGGTAAAATAGACTGCACTCAGATACAAAACACAATTTTACTAATGATAATGTGTACAATTCTGAGCAATAATATAGCAATAACAGTGACAGCTGAACATCAACATTAGGGCTGTACCGGATTTATTTTTTTCCAATCCGGCCGAAGCCGGATTTTGCCGGATTTGGAATGACAAATCCGGCTGGAGCCGGATTTTCAAATTGACTGTAATTTTACTAATTTAATGTGTAAAAACATTACGAACGTACGAGTGATTTGAGTTTTTGATTATTTTTTAATGCAGCAGTCACCGTTACATCATTTACATGCACTCACGCAGTAATTTATGCCACAGCAATGTAACCAGTACGTACTACGTAAGCAAGAAATATCTAAATAATCTAACATTCAACATTCCAAAAATTGACTTTTCAAATCCGGCAATACTATCCGGTTCCGGTGGGATTTTTGCCGGAGCCGGATTTTTGCCAGACTTGGAAAAAGTTCCGGATTCCGGCCGTAGCCAAAATCCGGAACAGCCCTAATCAACATGAAATCAAAACATCTAATAGAACATGTAACAATTTGAACTGCAGACTGTAAACTCACCAAAGAAATCGACAAGTGTGTGATTGTTAACCGCCTCGGCTACGTCTTCATGAAGGCTGCGTTTTGACCTCGTATCAGATGCATTCAGCTCAATGAACGAAAAACCAGCCGTCTACCAACCAGATAATACCATCGACAAATTGCAAAACTACTCCACTTCAGTGCTCTGATGGTACACATTGGCAACAGAATGTATATCAATGCAATAACAATGTTTCAGATATCACAGAGATCCATTTGTAGAGGGTCTGCCCTAAAAAGAGTAACTCCAGCAAATCAGCCACTTAATCAGTAACTTTTTCAGTTACTACTGGTTATGCTGGTTTCCAACCTGTCTTCTGACATGCCACCTTTTAGCAGGGTTGTAGTCTCGGTCTCGAACGTCTCGGTCTCAACACGGTCTCGGGGCATTTTTTTGAACGTCTCGGTCTCGTCTCGATACCATCACTCCATTGTCTCGGTCTCGACACTCATACGTCTCGCTCTCAGCATCATAAGTCTCATTTACATAAAAACTTCAAAGTTCAAACTTAAGGTTCAGCTCTGAGTAGAGAACACACCGATCTTGGATCGAGTACTGAATCGATTCCGATCCGAGTGGATCGGAATTTTTTCGATCCACTAATGAATCGGTATTCGATCCATCCACCATTAACC
>Ga0056114_1001070_pt1 | contig 11612 bp, 5 predicted proteins | sample WorMetHERISLAND1_FD_77005 | JGI IMG/M metagenome (GOLD analysis project Ga0056114, IMG submission 77005) | Marine gutless worms symbiont microbial communities from Max Planck institute for Marine Microbiology, Germany - Olavius loisae HERON... ...
GGGGGGGGATTTTTTTGACTCACACTGTACAGATGCGAACAAGTAGACAACATTAATGATGAGCTACAATAGGACCAATTCATTTACCATTCTTGACCATATTGGTAGAAAACCTTTGTAGAGCGCCCAAAAACCTTCACTGCGTACAGTTTTGATTAAGCAATCAACTGATGACGAATATAAAACACCCCTGGCAACACACAAACACAAAATGTACGCTGTTACTGAAAAATGTCTTGTTATCTGAACTGCATACTGACAAGTCACTGGAGAGTCAACATACAGTAGGTTTACAAAAGTTAACCCTTTGACGCCAACTGATGCCATATCGGTACAGCTATAAAGCATCCTGTGCCAGACCAGGTTAAGCCGTCATTTGTAATTTTTGACATCCAGGCACTCTCAGCCCTGAGTGTCATAGTGCCCGGATGTCAAAAATTACAAATGACGGCTTAACCCGATCTGGCACAGGATGCTTTATAGCAGTACCGATATGGCAACAGGGGGCCTCAAAGGGTTATATAAGTTCTACAATTACATTAACGGCTTTGCTGCTCTAACACTCAACACTCTTCTCTCCTTCCTTGCTCTCAAGTACATTCCTTCCTCTCTTTCCATCACATTTTCCTCAATCTTCATACCTAGCCCTGCCCCATCCTGCCCCTCAGATATTCTGTTGAATCTGTTCATAAACAGATATATTTAGACTTGAGTAAGAGAACTGTCAACTATGCATGGAGAGCACTTGCCTGCCATCAACATATTGCTGGTTCATGATACGGGTTTTGACGACGTCTGCTGGAGTGCCAAGTACTGCTGACACGAAGCCAGAACATGCACTGAAATTTGTCAAATCACAACAAATTCACATGACACAAAAATATAATAAAACACACAAGCAAATAGTACTGATGGTACTGTAGAGATTGGTAGTAACGTCCAAGCACAATGAATACAGAGAATGAGGAGTTGGCACCAGGAAGGGCACAGAACTAAACAAGCTTTTTACACTGATTACCTCTCAGGATCTACCAGAAGCTGGCTGTTAGCTTACGTTCATCCAAAAGAGTTCATTAAGTGTATTAAAGATGAGGTTACTGGCAACGCAATGCTACATAAATTTGCATGTTACTTACTTTTAAAAATAAAACGACTGTCAAACTGTGCTCTGTATAGTTTTGCATGCAAAAATAAGATAATATGGAATCAAGTGCCATTAATCCTTTCAATGCCTGGCTGTGTTATTGTGTCCAAAAAGTTCTTCCAGCCGGGTCCGTATGATGCTAACATGTCATAATTTGTTGTAACATATGACTTACCGGTCTAGCAGTAATCAGTTGCCTGGCTATGAAAGGGTTAACTGAGCTAGTTATGGCCGAGTTAGTCAAGTAAACATTTCGGGAATGCTGATGACATCAGTGAGCATCAGTCAAACCTTGACATCGTGTGAGTCAGTGGGTTATCATGCAGAGATGTCTTTGACAGGATGAGATGCTTGGCTGTATCATACGTTGTCAAATCTAATCACAAAACAGCAATCTCAACTCACAGAAAAATGCCATAATCCTATCGAGAATAAACAAAACACTCAGTCACTCGGCAACCCACAATTTTAATAATTTTTCAAAAGTTTCTGTTATAAAACTTACAAACTCTTCAGATTAACTGGACAGGATATTTGGCAGATCCAGTGTCTTTCTGGTGCTAGACCAATGAGAACACACAGAACAGAACCTGAAAATGCTGTTTATGTTAAGCTATAAAGCAGTAAAGTCATCGCCATCAAACCTCCTAGATTGACAAGTGCCGCTCGTTGAACATTCGGCACCCATCCTTTCCACATGGCTCGAATTCCTCCGTCACGGACTATCATAGTGAGAGCATGCCAGGAGCTGTGACACCTTTCACATCAACATACTTCAGGTAAGTAATAAAGTAATTAAGTAAGCAAAGTGTAAATTTACATAGCGCATTCTCATAAGAAATCTCTAATGCTCTAAGTATGTCTCGTCAATATTTCACATAAAGTGTGTTTTCAAGTGATGCCTGAAAATGCTAAGACTCAGAGCTGGGTCACGAAGTCTGTCTGGCAGCGAATTCCAGGTTGACGGGCCCACAACAGCAAAACATCGACGACCATAACTGTCCAGTTGATACCACGGAACGATCAACCTTATCTGCACATCACTACTATCAGCTGGTTGCCACTACATCTATAGAAAACCAGGCCCGACACGATCAGAAAACATACTTTCATGACAACTATCAAACAAGAAAACATCTCTAATACTGGCATAAAGAGTATCTAAGCAACAATCACTAATAATGAGTCTCCGATTTTACAGAAAGCAAACTTCTTCATAAACAGGACAATAAACAAAATAAGATTAGAAGTTTGACTTGTGGCCAAATATGTAGCTCCCAGTCCATGTGTTAACCAATCTGCTACATCCACTTTCAACCACAACAACAAGCTAACAGTAATCCATTACTAATTTATGTATTCTTGCGATGCTATATATGAGCAGAGATAAGTAATATGTCTATGGTAGATAATTATTCTACTTAATATAATGTCTATGATTTGATTTTTATGTGTCACAAAGCAGACCCACTCTGTAGGAATTTTCTGACAACCCAGCAGTTTCCTTTTTCTGTTTTGAAGAGTAATCCAGTTTAAAATTGGTGGCCAACTTACCCCTTTGACGCCCACTGTTGCCATATAGGTACAGCTAGCTCTAAAGCATCCTGTGCCAGACCGGGTTAAGCTATCATTTGTAATTTTTGACATCTGGACACTCTGACGCTCAGGGCTCAGTATAAGAGTGCCTGGATGTCAAAAATTACAAATACCGGCTTAACCCGGTCTGGCACAGGATGCTTTATAGCTGTACCCATATGACAACAGTGGGCATCAAAGGGTTAAATGAATGGTGGTACAAGTGAAGAGAATCGTTACTTAGTTCACCCCCATCAACATAACTGCCAGGCAAGACGAGACACGTACTACCTCGGTGGTTTACCATCAAGCCTCCTTCGACCTTCCATTTGCATCTGAACCTTGACCAAGTCCGTCGGACTGGCAATAAACTGTGCCATGGCACCAGCTGACAAGCCACTTATTGCTGCCTTCCTGACAACAATCACAGTGGGCCAATAAGCAATGCACTCTATCAGTAATCAGCTAAGAGTTCCCACGTACAATGTTATAATAGTCACTGCAGCTCTCAGGAATAAAGTACAAACAAAGAAATATGTCATATATGCACAGCGTGAGTCAAAAAATCCCCCCTGAGGTATTTGACATTTTATTCATTTTTTTCACAAATGAAACTTGAGAAATTTTAATTGGTTTACACACTATTATACGTTCCTATCTACGCTGGACTGCAAATTTTTATTCAATTACCTCCAACATTGACGAAGTTATGCCATATTAAGCGCGACTACCTAGTTCACACAATATGCTCAAAATGGCCACCATCGGCCGAAACGCATGCGTTCAGACGTTTGCTTAAGTCGTTGATAGCTTTGTTGATCTTTGTCTGTCGCAAGTCACTATAAAATAAACACTTTTATAATGTCAACAAACATGTCGGACATGACATGACGTCAACAGTGACATCATTTGCTCAGTAAGCAAGCTTAGAAGTTAAGTTCTAGTGCAATGTAAAAAAAAATTCACTTGGTGGTCGCGCTTAGTATGGCATAACTTCGTCAAAGTTGGAAATAATTCAATAAAAATTTGTAATCTAGTGTACAAAGGAACGTGTAATAGGTGTGTAAAAAATTGATTAAAAATTCCCAACCGTTTGGAAAAAATGTCTGAAACTGCCGGGGCAATTTTTTGACTCACACTGTATAACACAAACAACAGTAACTTCCATTTTCCAAGCAAACTTATTAATATGGTATTTTGTGCTGTAAATAGTACAGAAATGTTCTTGTAATTCTATATACTTCAACACTGTGAAGATATTGTAATAACAAGAGGCTCAGCTATCACCGAGGACCACACGTCAACTGCACATTACACTGGAGGTTAAGTAAATGAATTGTCTCCAGCTGGACAAATGCACCATTTTGAAATATTCTTGTTTACAAACTACCATGACCTGTACACCCAGGTTAGGGGTCACTCAAGGTCACTGGAAATGACTCCATTCAATGGACTGTGTATGACTTTCTATTAATGTTCAATTAGTAACTATGGCTCCACATTACAGTACACAGTTGTGTAGATATTTGATTTTGAAAAATACTGCAACTGGTGTGCTGAAACTAAAGTCCTTGGACTACCACGTGGTGAAAACCGCATCATCGCAGGTCTGTTTTCGTTGAACTTATACACAACATCACAACATCACGACCATACCTATTACTGCACTCAGCAGACCTGATGTGCAGTGAACATTTAAGGAAAGCTATACAGCAATATGACAACATATGCGTTTATCACATACCAAAAAGAATATGTTCCATCTGGATTCTTTCCAAGAACATGATCACGAATCCATTCATAGATACCCATTCGACAGCCAGTATAGACTGACATTGATAAAAACACAAAACAAATACAGTGATGCTGCAACTTAATGACAACTGTCAGTGATTTATTAATGCAGACGAAAGGTAAAAATTACTTCAAATGAAGCACATTTCATATGAGAACACATATATATCATCCACCTGTAGGTATAGATTTTGGGGGGCAAGTTATCCAATTTTAACATTTTTGTAGCCAATCTATCACCAAGGTACCAATCAACCCTGTCGATTGCAAGATATGTGGCGTTCTTCAGCAGTGCGTTTACAGCCAGAAAATCCAAAATGTGGATGAGCCATAACAGAGTATCATTAAGGAATGCCTGGACCAGTGCGTGATCGACAATGCAGTCAAACAGTGGTGTCGACATCTTTGCTCTTGTTTGGCTGCAAAGGGCGGGCATTATGAGCAAATGTTATGATGTGCCAATCTGACAGCACTGTCTTTTTTTCTATCTGCATAGCAACTTTAAAAGTTTCATGTTTGTCAACTACGATATAAAAAATGATATGATTTTTAAGTTGATCAGTTGCCCTTTGCCAAAAATCGAACTTTTAATTTCCCAAGGATCTGCGGGAATGTTCTTGAGGTGTGGTGGAAAATATTATGTGTGTTGTTTGGAATTTAATTTTCCTATCAGTTGTGAAAGAATTTACAAAATCGATTAACATTAAAGTACAGGGTGGACCAAGTATCAGTTTCTTTTTATGGTACATGGTGTACAATGCAACATCAGCATCATCAAGACATCTCTACTGCTTAACGTTGAAAGCAACATACCAATGTGTCTGTAGATAGCTGGAGCAACTCCCTGCCATAGCTTGAGTATGCCTTCTTCCCTTACTACACAATAATGATGCACTTGTTATAGAAAAGTATTTTAAAAGATATAATCACCTCAATCTTGTTAGCATGTGATATGTCATATATCATGAAGCCTGTGAAAATGGTGTCTCAGTGGCTTCACAGTTCACATGGTACTAGGAATTGGTATAACATGTCATTTGCAATATACATTATACAACTAAGCTGTTGCTACAAATTTTTCGTTACCTGTTACTTTTTTCAATTTTTACTGCATGGTGCTACACACAATCAGCCTGTTATTAATGAATATGCTTTACCTAGCAATAGACAGGATAGCTGGACTGGCGTTCACACAGCAGTACAGTCTTTGGAATTATCTAGCTTTATGCTGTCAGGAATCACAGTTAACTGATTCAGTTAGTTGCTATGCAAAATACAAACTGTGACAGGGATGAGAAAATGTCTATTACCTAGGCATTAGCAACTTACTGCTGTGTCATTAAGATGGAAGCACTTGTGTGCTCTGATTATTTCAAGATACAGCACTATCTAAATCATTATAACAACAAAAACAATAACAATAATAATAATAATTGGACTTGCACAGTGCCAGTATGTGCTAACAGACTTCAGTGGCACTGGTGGATAGGACTAGTTACTGGGTCTAAATGTCTGACAGAAAATATGCATCTTTAACTTACTTTACAGAATCTGTGGCTAATGCTAGCACAGCTTTCCTTTCACAAGTCTATCTGGAATACTGTAGAAGATTGTGCAAACTGTGATGCGAACTGCACAAGGTTATCAACTTCAAAACTGGCACAAAGTGTAACCACTGATCAACATCTCAGCCTCACAACATCATCTGACCATGACGACCTGCCACTAAGATAACATTATATTAAACTGGTTGAAGGACGCAATGCATGGATTAAGACAGGGATGTGTTCGAGGACGCCATGGTCGAGGCCAAAGCCAAGGCCACAAAATTTTGTCCTCGAGGTGTGCTAGAGGTCGAGGCCAGTCCTCGAGGACGCCATCCCTGGAATAAGACAACAGTATTAGAATTACACTGCCAATACACACATAATAGTGCAATTATAGGGTTCAGAGTAACATACACAAATTATACACACAATGCATCAGTGGAACAGAAGTTATCCATACGGCTTACTCAAGTTGTCGATAAGCTGACTCACCAATTCCATAAGCAGTTCTTATCATGCCACGATAAGCAACTGTGTGAGCACAACTCTCTCCCTGTATTTGAAGTCGTGTCTTGGTGAGGTCCAGTGGGTAAGTCACTGAAACAAACAACAATGCATGCTCAATGCAGCCCAATTCCATGTACAATAATCAACCCAAATGCAACTTAATAAAAATCTACATAATAAGTTCAAACTGGGGTGCCACCTTGTCATTAATGAAACCAGGCATTTAATTTAAACACAAATCTGCTAGTAATCAGTCACTGTATGTGGATAATATGAGATGAAACAGTTGCTTAGTAAAAGCACAAACTATTAGACGTTTGCATATAAAGCTGGAGTTAACATGAAGAGGTATGACATTTTACCTTCCATACTCCTGGTCCAAGTATATTTACTATTCTTTTGACTGTTTAATTGTAAGAAGTATTGTAACGTCATCGTAATTTGAGAACACAGTTCTCTAAGGTAAGATAACTCATGAGAAGCTAAGACTTACCTGCAGGATTTGAAACTCCTGAGCTGGACTTTAACAAATACGGTTAATTTGGGAATGTGACTGTGCGCTTGGCCCACTATATGCCTTAGCATTAGGCACTTACTACGCCTGCCCTCGTATGGTAAGGGTAAAGTAGCTTTTAAAAGAGATTGTGACAATGATTAAGAAATTTGCAAAATTGATCATGGTGTATGGTCGCTGTAGTGTACTTTACAGTATGTCCTCAGCAAAAATATGCTTGCTATAAGTTACAGCCACGGTATCACAAGTGTTAACTACAATAACCCTTCGATGGGTGGGCGCTCAATAACTGATACAGGTAGGACGGGAATAAGTGCATTAGCTTCAAGGTGTCTGATATGTCAATGTACAGACCACTGTAATGGATGATGAAAGAATGGATCAAAAGATGGAATGCACAGATTATCAGAGAGTGACTGGTATAATTCTAGATTACGTTGAGTTGAGTACGGTTTAACAGCCCACGCAACACTATATATAGGTAATTTTAGAGATGATCTTCCGAGCCAATCTCTTCTTGATTGGTGCAAAATACCCATAAATTAAACATGATTACACTCAAGAACAACACAAAAACCTAAACAACCATCCAAGAAACTACTATAAAATATGCATAAAATTAAAAAAATAAAACTGAAGCATAGTTTAGGGGCCTTTTATGCCATCTGGCCAGGGAACGGATTGTGCTATTCTACAGCGCCCGGGGCTCCACATGAGGCTGTAGCTCTAGGTGACAGAATCACAATCAAGAGTGTAACAGTCAATTACTGTAGTCATACAACAAAAATGACTGAATAAGCTGCATCCTAGACAGCAAAATTTAAACTAAGGTCTGATAGCATTCAAACTCAAAAACCGCATGTAGGAAAACGTGACCTGGGTTTCGAATGCTTACCGGTAATACTAATGTACAGTGTGAGTCAAAAAAATCACCCCCTGCGACCTGCGGTTTTCTAACATTTTTTAACAAACGGTTGAGAATTTTAAATCAGTTTTTTACACACCTATTATACGTTCCTATCTACGCTAGATTACAAAGTTTTATTCAGTTATCTGAAATTTTAACGAAGTTATGCTATATTAAGCGCGACAAACTAGTTCACATAATATGCTCAAAATGTCCACCATGCCGAAATGCATGCGTTCGGATGTTTGTGAAAGTCGTTGATAGCTTTGTTGATCGTTGTCTGTGGCAAGTCATCCCAGATCTGCTGCTTTTATAATGTCAACAGACATGCTGGATATGACATGACATCAACAGCGACGTCAATGCTCAGTAAGCAAACTTACAAGTTAAGTTCTAGTGAAATGTAAAAAATTCGATGGGTGGTCTCGCTATTAGTATGGCATAACTTTGTCAAAGTTGGGGATAACTGAATAAAAATTTGTAATCTAGCGTAGATAGGAACGCGTGATAGGTGTGTAAAAAATTTATTAAAAATTCACAACTGTTTTGGAAAAATGTCTGAAAATTGCAGGGGGGATTTTTTTGACTCACACTGTACATTTTAACAGCTCATTCAACGTCCCAGATTATCACACTGTTATAAGTACAGCACACAGATAAATTTACTTCAGTGATGCTACAAACTTGCAAGACATTAAAGATAAGATCTGTGTTATGCATATGCTTATATGGTGGTTGTTAGAAACATGGGTAAACCATCAAACACCGCTTTACTACACTGCCTATAAGACAAAAATAGTAAATTAAATAATTTTCACAGCTGACGTAAACTTACCGCTTTCGGAAATAGTTGCCGCACAACATGACAGAAAGTATTTAAACACAAAACTGTCAGAATTGGCACTCCCTGTCATTACTACAAAGTCAAGTTTCACTTAGACTAAAGTGTTAGCAATAAATTTCCAAAACTAAAGGCTAAAGTGAATATTGGGATGTTCAAAGAGTGTTTAAGTCTGCAAGACAGTTGTAATATGAATGCTCAATATTCCATAGACCTAACCTTAACAGTAAACTTTCCCCACATAAATTATTGGGGCATGCACTACAGTTAATAAACTAAATAATCATACTTTTCATTGTGACTTAGGCAAATATTCTTTTTGTGCACAAGTTGTTAACATATGGAGAGTGGTTAATTTGTAAAAAAAAGAACTGCGATAACATCCTGTCTCCCTCTCTCCCTCCCCTTCCTTCTTTCCCTTCCCTTATAAGTAGGACCTCCCATTCCCTTCCTCCCCAACCCTTAGAAGTTGGCCCTTCCCATAGAAGTAGGGCCCATTAATTCATTTAGAGGGTCTGGGGCTGTTGTAAGGATAAATAGGGATAAAAGCCACTGCATATGGACAGTGGTTAATTTGTAAAAAAAGAGAACTGTGATAACACCTTGTCTCCCTGTCTCCCTCCCCTTCCTTCTTTCCCTTCCCTTACAAGTAGGACCTCCCATTCCCTTAGAAGTTGGCCCTTCCCATAGAAGTAGGGCCCGTTAATCCACTTAGAGGGTCTGTAACATGGTGAGGTGAGCCTAGTTAGACTGAGACCTGTCTGGGTAACTAACCACCCTCCATCAGTGCTTTGACACTGTTGGTTGGGTCTTTTGACCTGTAAAAACCGTCGGCCGTATAACCTATATTGTGTTGGTGCAGACGTTAAACCATGCTCAATCAATCAAAACAAACTGCTGTAAGCTGCCAAGCCTCAGTGGGGTCTGGGGCAGAGCCCTAGCCAAAAATGCTTTTTGAGCATTTCCTGTTTAGAAAATGCATCCGATAACATTTTTGGTTCTTTACTGTGCATTATAAATGGTAAAGTTATAGCAAATCAACTGCGTTCCCACAGAATGCTGTATGGGAACGGTAAATTACCACTCTATAGTAAGTACGAGAGGTGCACTCCTAACCATTCCCACACAAAATTAACCACCGCACATGGAACTGCAAAATTCTGTAGTAAATTTGATTCAACTTCTGTTGATTCATTTAAAATACTACTCATTGTTTTTTTACAACTTCAAAGCTTCAACAAACTGGAACTAGAGATGAATCCTGATTTTATACTTGTAATTTTGTATATTTTAATCAGTGAAGCTGTTTCAACATGTGACAATTCTTGAGGCAGAGGTACATTCACTTGCATCCCTCTCGACCTGTGTGTTATGTTACAGTCACTGCATTAAATGTTTCTCATTATCCGACCGTACTAACGGTCGACTATTGGTACACTGTTGCGTCCGTCTGTCTGTCGTCGTCTGTGACGTTATGTAGCGTATCGTGGCTAAACGGTGCGTCCTAGAGCAAAAGTTACTATTGAGAGCCCTAGGAAGTCGTACATGAGAAATCGATTGGTACCAAAATGAATAACCTTTGTTTAGAGGTCTCATCAAGGTCATGGCAACTATTGCGTTACATTCGACGTTGAATATCTCGAAAACCGTTAGAGATAGAGGCATGGTTCCAAAGAACCACCAATAGGAAATGGTATATGGGCTATCGAATGGTCACGTGACCGATGACGTCACATGACCCTGAAAGGTTAAACTCGTAACCCCAATACGCTTAGAGCGCAATATCTCAAAAACTACTTTAACTAGAGGCTTCAAAATTGGTATGCAGCTTTGTATTGGGAATGCCGAGCGGGAGCACAAATAATTTTCCCTGAAAGTGGGCATGGCCTAGTTCACGTGACCCCTACAATTTCTGGCATACGATCAAACACATCTCCAAAAATACTTGAGCTAGAGACTTCAAATTTGGTACACAGCTTTGTATGGGGAATCCCGAGCAGGCGCACAAATAATTTTCCCTGAAAGTGCGCATCTGCTGTGAGGCAGTACGGTCGGCTATCCTAGCGACAGCTAGTCTTCTTGTTTTTGCATTCCTGCACTTTTGTACTTTGTGGTGGTGAAGCCTAAAACTGGCGTAGCCCGGCCGGGGCTTGGAAAATTTGTTATAACTAACAACAGTAATTACCTTCATTGAAATAACTCTCACACACTAATTTTATAATTAGAAATTACTGTCGTAGCCAAACACAGTTTCATGACTTATAATTTCATTGACTGATGTCCATGAAATTGAGTCAAACATTAGTCAAGGGAAATTTCTGACTTAAATTGAACTTTCTTGCTTCATGCATAAAACGAAACAGCAGGCAGCATCCGATAGAGGGCAACATTACTGGATCGGGTTTTAAAGAAACTGTTTGACAAATTCATCCTTACTGGTTGCTGTAAGGTTTTAAAAACACCGGCTTGGTTTGCCTGGCCGATTTTTACACTAGACCCTTTATAATTAGTTTTATACAACGACATTCAGAGGGTTTGACTGACCAACACCATCGACACCACCGACCGTAATAGCAGCCGTTACCAGTTGGTAGTGTTGGCTGCAGACGTAGCGGAGGGAGAGTAATGACCCACAGCAGAAAAGGTCGGTGGTGTCGGTCGTGTCGGTCGTGGGTGTCACGAAATACCGCACCGCGCGCACCGCGTACACCGCGCGCACCGCCCTGAAATATAGTTAAAACATCCAGACGATGGTGCTTGGGTTGTTACTGAATAAGCAGCAA
>Ga0056114_1001071_pt1 | contig 11606 bp, 7 predicted proteins | sample WorMetHERISLAND1_FD_77005 | JGI IMG/M metagenome (GOLD analysis project Ga0056114, IMG submission 77005) | Marine gutless worms symbiont microbial communities from Max Planck institute for Marine Microbiology, Germany - Olavius loisae HERON... ...
CTTCTTGTTGTATGCAGTTTACATTTGCCAAAAATCATTGAATTTTATCTACGCATTCAAATGCTACCAGCAAATTGCAATTAGGCCTAATGTAAGTTGGTCTCACTTTAGCTGGCCCACCCTGTAGATTCAAAATGGATAAAACTACCGAGTACAGTTAATGCTACGGACTTCAAATTTGACGTACATGACTTGTTTCCAGGGACAGTCCTGATCTTACGAATCTGTTTCCAGCCTGCAAAAATCATTACATTTTTAGATTTTCAGGCAGTAGTTTTACTTTTACGTCATAGTTTTATTAATTATTTATATTGTTTGTCATGCAGGTTGTACAAAGTTTTTTGTTGTTCAAACTAAGTTTGCAGCATCTTTTCACAGCGACAAACAATATTAACCCTTTGACACCCACTGTTGCCATATGGGTACAGCTATAAAGCATGCTGTACCAGACAGGGTTAAGCCATCATTTGTAATTTTTGACATTTGGGCACGTCAAAGTGCCCGGATGTAAAAAAATTACAGTGGCCGTCAAAGGGTTAATTATCAGAACCTATTTATGTTGCAGTATGAGCTTGAAGCCGTTCAGCAGTGAGTTGCAGTAGTCAAACCATTGCGTGTATGTCTGTCCAGCTATGTGTGTACAACTCAGCCATTACGTGACATAGCGTTATCATCATCTCCCATCTCTGTATCAATCACCGGTCAACAGTTGTCACTCACCGCTCGATCGACCGATAACTTCACGTTTGTGGTGAGACGTTTGTCATCTTCTTGCCTGTTAGATTCGATCTCTCTCATAAGTAAGTAAGTAAGTGGCGGTTGTTACGCCCTTACTCGGCACCGGACCGGGAATGCATTACCGGTAGAAAAGTTCGTAAAAACAGATAATCGGTCATTAAAACATAACGTAAACAGATGTGTTCTGAGCTTGCACTTAAACAAATACAAGCTGTCAGCTTCACGAACTGCTGCTGGTAGACTATTCCATACAAGCTGTGTTACAGCTGCAACGTGAGAATTGTGTGTAGTGATTCGATGCCACTTTTCATCACATCCCTGAAATGACGTATGCTGTGTCGAGTGGGACGTTAAAAAACCTTACGCAACCTTTACAGTACACAGTACACACTCGACACTCCTAAACCGATTTTGCCTTTTTTTACCTGTGCATGGTCGCACGTATAAGTCATGGCCATCTCCTGCCTCCAACAGACAGCAAAACTGCAAAAGCCAGCTTGGTCCGCTCTATATCCACCACTGATTATTGTTATAGGTATGTAAATACTACATAATGTATATATTTGTTAAAAAAATGAAAGACATGGGAAGTTCCTATGATGTTTTGAACAGTTCAGATATCTTTGTTTTTGCGTCATGTACAAATACAGGTAATTGTCTGAATATATCTAGCTAATATCAGATTTGGATTATATAAACAGCAACATGTGCTTTGTATGTAGTGAATTTCTAGTTATTTTCTGTTATTTTGTCGTCATACAGGATCCATTAGTCACTGGTTTCCAGCCAGTAGTTGGACCAGTATCTGGTGGCTCACGCTTGACCGTCATTGGTCGACATCTGAACGTCGGCAGTCACGTGACCATCGTACTGACCAATGGCAACAATGCCACCGTGAGCTGCCGATTACACGGAAAGCGTTTCTCCGACTCTATGTTGTGCGTAACTGGTGTCAGCGCCAAGCCAGCAGTCATGAACTCTCTGGTTGTTTCGGTCGACTCGGCTCGTGTGGATTTTACCGGACATTTCAGCGTCATTCCTGACCCAATCATTGAGACCGTCATGCCATTCAAAACTATCATCAGGTCTGCAATTAAACTCAACTGCACTTTCATTTTTGTAAATACGTACTCATATCACTGTATGTATATGTGTGCTGATGGCATAATAATTACTAAATATAAATAAATAACAATTAATAAATGCAAATAAACAGTTGAATAAACAAAATTAATAACCAGTTTTCATGTGAATATGGTTTTTAGCCCCTCAATTTTCTTTGTCTTCTGATATTTGTCTGTGCGTGATCTAGTAATGTAATTTCCCATTTGACTAATTCCATTGTTGTAGGACAGCAACAGTGCCTTGTGCGTGATATCTCTAGACTAGAGTGCCACTGTTACATCTCATATAATGTGTTTTGGTGTCCTGCAGTGGTGGCGTACCTCTGACTGTACGTGGACACCACTTAGGCGCTGTGTCAGAACCAAACATTGTCGTCTACGTTAATAATCGGCAGTTTACCAATGTAAGTATAATAAGTTTAAATTAATGTCTACAGTGTCGTTGTCAGCACGTTAATTGGTTTTATAATGTAGAATATTATTTTATACTTACAAACTTTCAAGCACATTACTGCATTCGTTTATGAATATGCATCAAGTTTGTTTCTGTGTTGATATATTAAACCATTTTCAATTTCTAATCTATATGTAACTTACCTCTGTGTTCATAGAAGATCGTTTTGTTAAATGTAAGGAGCCCAGCAGTGTCAAGTGTGTGACATTGTGTTATTGTTCACTTATTGCCATCTGTTATATCTTTTTTCCAGTTGCTGTCTCCCTATCTCCCACTGTTCAATTCCTTGCTTGAAAACTCTCCTACTACAAATACTTTTCATCGCAGTTCTTCTGGTGTCTGTCCAACTATATGGAGTTTTGGACTTTCTGTAGATTTTCATTAGTGAAGGTCGTCCGCCCGTTGTTAACTTCAGCGGCATAACCAATCTGTTTGGTGTCTCAGTCTATGCATTCATGTGTCACCATTCGCTACCGCAGCTGGCCACGCCTGTCCGCGATAAATCATCCTTTGCTAATGTAGATTTTTTAGTTCTTTTAGAATTCATTGCAGTAATTAAGTAAGTAAGTATGTAAGATGGGTTATGTTCGCCCATTCTTATATTGAGGCTATCACAAACGTGCTGCAGTGAGTTAATGCCATAAGCCCTGAATTGCCGTAGTCAATAATTCAGTCTTGACACGTCTGCAGAAATAAGATGGTGATGAAGACAGGTTAGTCAGTTAAGGTGTGATTTGAGAGGGTCAAACAACTGAAACACGTTTGTGTTCACGAACAATCGTGATTTCGGAAAACTGTTTACAGTCAAACACAAACGTGTTTGCAAATTTTTAAAAAAATAATAATTAAATAATTAATAAAAAATTTATTTAACAAAGTGATGTCACTTTGTGTTTTGTAAACAAACGTGATTTTGGATAGCTGTCATCTGTTCGCGAACAAAAAACTGGATGAAGTCAAACAAGTGTAAGTGTTCGTCTTTCTGAAATCACGCCTTTAGTAGATCCACGCAGTTGACTAAGTTCCCAGCCCATGTTTACATTACTTGTTTACCGAGTATCTGGCTGTGTGTGTTTATAGCTGTGTGTGATGTCCAATGACACGCTGATGGTATGTCGCACACCGGACCTGCGTAGCGCTGAGAGTGTACGTAACATCTCGACAGACACGTTCTTCGCGGCGCTTCACTACGGCTTCATAATGGATGACGTCCAGTCAGTCCTTGACATGTCGACGCAGCTGTCGACCGGGTACTTCCTCGACGTCTATCCAGACCCGGAGTTCGACATCTTTGTCGATGGACTGAAACAGATGTTTCAGCCACGAAACAACTACCTTACAATCAACGTATGACACTTAACACTTTGACGCGCACTGGTACCATATAGGTACAGCTATGAAGAGCATCCTGTGCCAGACCTGGTTAAGCCATCATTTGTAATTTTTGACATCTGGGCACTCTGACGCTTATGGCTGAGAGTTAGAGTGCCCGGATGTCAAAAATTACAAATGACGGCTTAACCCGGTTTGGCACAGGATGTTCTTTATAGCTGTAGATTGATGCCAGTGCAGATAATGTATCACATGACATAATGTCAGGTCACGGCAGCTAACGAGATCTGATCGTGATGCTTTATATCTTTTCCAGTGTACTCATGTGTCATGCTGTGGCTAAAAGGCATTTGAGAAATAATAATGAATAACTGCAAATAATGTTAATGCTATGCTGTCATTGGCTACGGTGCTTTATGACAACTAGTGGCCATTTCCTGGCCACTAAATGGCCACTAAAAATAACTTATAGAGATTAACTTTCATGGGAGCTGCACTTACTTGAAAAGAAAACATGGAACTGATGACAAAACTGGTGATGCGTGTGTGTCTGTTCAGGGTCGACATCTGAACCTGGTGCTGTCTGAAGCCGACTTCTCTGTGTCGATCGGCAACGATGACTGTCGCGTGACGTCGATGTCTTCAACTCAGCTGACATGTAAACCGTCATTTGACAGCGTCGCTGACATTAATGGAGACGGTTCAAGACCCGTCGTAACTGTGCGGGTAAGTTACATCGTTTTGTTGATTCGGTTCGTCACTAATTGTTCGTTGAGACTGCAGTGTTTCAGTCCTGTTGGATGGCTGTGATTGTCATGCATTGTGTCAAAATGGCTAAACGTATTGTCGAAATTCTTTAACCGTCCAGTAGTTATATTATATTATGATATTGTTATATTTTTAGAACATAATGTTGACAAATACGTAGGAGGATCACTCATAATTGACTTACTAGCGCAGTCTGCTTAAGGTTTGTTTGTCACAGTTTATTCCTCAGGCGCCAACTGTACATTGTTTGCTTTTGCCATATTCTGTTAGTACTTTTCATCATCGTGAATATTTAATTTCATCTGCCTGATTGTGTTATTGTGTTGTTTAATAATCGTTCACAATCTGTTCATATAATATTGCTCTCAAGTTAACTTAGCCGTTAACTTGCCTGCTAAAAATGTCGTTAAACCGTAAACATCCAACCGTAACCATCCGTCCGTCCGTCCGTCCGTCCTATTTCAGTCAGGATATAGCTACTATTCGCTATTAAGCCGTAAACGCCCACCCGCCCTCTCAAGTTAACTTGCGTTTTATTTGTTTTATTCTCTTAATTTTATATATTTTCCATAATTTCTCTTGTGTTATGTCGCGTCATTATAATATTTATTTCAGTGATTGTGGTTATCATTATAAATTACTTAATTTTTGCTTATTTTCAACATTTTGACGCTCTGACTGCCCGCATGTCAAAAATTACAAATGACGGCTTAACCCAGTCTGGCACAGGATGCTTTATAGCTGTACACATATGGCAACTGTGGGTGTCAAAGGGTTAAGCTATTTCTGTATTACAATAACTTATCTTGTTAATATTATTTGCTAATAGAGAATTTTCGTTTTCAGTTATTGTTTATGGTTGTTTATGTCGACAGTTGATGACGGGTCGCAACATCTCGTACGTGATTGGTGAACTGATGTATGAGGGTGCGTCGGCACCGTTCAGGTTCAGCTCGACTGTGATCGCCGCTCTCTGTGGTATCTTTGTCGTGGTGATGCTGGTCGTCATCTGCGTCTTCGTCGCGTACAAGCGTAAGACTCGCGAGAGCAACCAGGTGATGAAGAGGATGCAGAGTCAGATGGACGTGCTGGAGATACGTGTTGCCAAGGAGTGCAAGGAGGGTGAGAACATTTCATCCAGCAGTTTTGATATTTTTTCATTGTCAACTACACGAACGTTGGTGCAATTTGCAATTTTATTGCAGCTAGTAAACACATTGTAGAATTTATACCAGATAAAAAAGTTAAAGCCATATAAGTTCTTAATGGGAAAGCCATCTCAAAACTGCAAAGTGTCACACATTTTTACTTGCAGCTTGACATAAGCAAACAAACCCCACCTTAACCCCAGCCAGACACCAGATAAATTTGTTGCTAACAATTATGATTTGTCATGTGTTGAGGTTAAGTTTTACCATATAAATTTAAAATGTTATTGGGTATATAGGTTTTGAAGAAAATATTGTTGTAGATCTTAACAGTCGTTGTTACTCAATGTGTTCTGTAGCGTTTGCGGAGCTTCAGACCGATATGAATGAGATCGCCGGAGAGATCTCTGGAACTGGTGGCATTCCATTCCGTAGTTACTCGAGCTTCTGTATGTCCGTTCTGTTTCCTGGTGTATCACCGGACTGCCATCCTGTAATCACCGGCTTTGAGGTCAGATCCGACTGTGTACACCCTATAAGCTATCACCAGCTCGTGAAGTACTTGACTCTAACTATCTATGGTTTCAGAAGATTTTATTTTCATTGTAATAATTCATGTGTATAAGGGTCAACCTTTAATTTTTACTCCATTGTATTAGCAAGCAAAAATTTACATTATACAGTATTATGTTGCATATGTATTACCTTTTCCAATATAGACCTTTTATGATGTAGATAGAGCATATGAGTGTTTGTTGAATAATTAGTTTATTTACATGGTGAAGCAAAAATAGCTATCCGGTCTTATTTTTAGTCTGTAATTTTTACTATGGTATATACACAAAACAAGCAGACAAATTCTGTTGTGTATGCTTTGTTTTAACGTTATCGTCTGGGGATGTAAATTGCAATGTTTGATGCAAAAAAAATTTTTGTTATTCCGCTGCACAGAATAAACGGCAAGTTTTTCTCCACAAATTATCCTCATTGTGTCACGCACATGGATCGGTGTTGGTGGTCTGTAGGTGGATGAAGGCATGAGTCGTGGCTTGCAGCAGTTTAACGTTCTTCTTAGTTCGAAGACTTTCATACTTCTCTTCATTCGCACTCTGGAGAAAGAGAAAGATTTCAACGTGCGCGACAAAGTCTACATGGCGTCGTGGCTGTCGGCAGTGTTTCAGAACCGCATGGAATACCACACGGAGTATGTATCGTCATAGAGACATCTTCTGGTGACTCGTGGTAGCTTAAAGCCCGTCGCCCGTATAATCTATACTGTGTTGGTGGAAACATTAAACCATGCATTATCTGTCTATGTTAGCTTGGAGAAGAGACTAACTTCACTGTTAGCCGTGATGAAATTCCACTTCTGTCATGTAGGTGAACTAGTTGCTACTCCTTTGACAGTTATGTGGCGGCCTCTTGTGAATGTGTTTGAAAAATATCTAGTTGTATCATTCAAACACGTTCAAACAGCAGCTACTGTGAGGGTCTTGTGGATCACGGGTATTTGGTCACTTCGGTATATGTATTTAGTAGCAACTGCAGCTTATGATCATTTGGTTTATGAGACAGTTGTGTGGATAGAAGCACATAGGCTATGCCAGCAGTCCCACAGTGCCAGTATAGTGTCACCACAGAGGTGAGGTGGCATGGTTGCTGGTGCTGGTTTAATGTAAAGTCTCTGCTACACAGAATACCTTGAGAGTTTCACTGGTGATGGTGACACTGCTATTATAGCCGCTGGCTAAGAGATATTTGTTAAATTCTATACTAGCTGCAAGTTCAGTTTTGGTCCAGTCCTCCTTGTTGTTCATGATGAAACTGGCAACATCCTTTTATGTAACTATGTACCGCTGCTACACCATACTTCATGCATCATACGTTTGTTTGTTTTAGTTTTTTCTTTGTTTATATTTTTTTGGCCATGTGTGCTAGATTAAGCTGAACAAACTCAGCTTTGGAGTCTAACTTAAACTCTTCTATTGCATCATATCGTATCGTCTAGCCTGTGATTGATAACTGTCATTCTGATGAGTTGTACTTGTTGCAGTGTGCTGAAGACGTTGCTGGCTGAGTTGATTGAGCGTGCAATGGACAGTGGCAATCATCCGAAGCTCTTGCTGCGGAGAACTGACTCAGTTGCCGAGAAGATGTTGACGAACTGGTTCACATTCTTGCTGTACCGCTTCCTGCGAGTATGTGTGACTAGCTGTATGGACGTATGTCCTCTGTCCACACTGTTGATTGAATTGCATTTAGAAGTTTCCTTGTGGCATTTGAGGATCACTGCTTTTCCCAAATTAATCTGAGATAAATGTAATCGAAAAAGTTGTGTGTTTGTGTATATGTTTACATATTTATTAATATCTTGTTAGATATTATTTGATATGAAGTGTGCAGTTTATTCTTTGAATTTCCCAGTTATGTAATTTGTTATGTTATCCATTCTGTCATTATTTACTTTTTTTAATTTTAACTACTTCTGTGGTTTGGCTTATTTTTTGTTTTTTTTTGTTCATCTGTCATCACTGGTGATTTCTAAGAGGTGACTGTAACACACTGCATACAGATATCTCCTAGAATCATCTGGTGTTGATTAATCACTTGCCACTTGTTGATAATGTTACTTTGCACACAGCTATCATTGCCGTTACTTGCTTGTTTTCAGGAGTGCGCTGGTGAGCCACTGTTCATGTTGTTTCGGGCCATCAAGCAGCAGGTTGATAAAGGTCCCGTTGACATGGTAACGGGCGAAGCGCGCTACTCACTGAGCGAAGATAAGCTGATTCGGCAGCAGATCGAGTACAAGCAGCTGGTCAGTGCACGAGCTTTTTCAAATTCAATAAATAAGTAAACACTTGGCGCGTGATTTCTACAAATATCTGTTGTGTTCTCCTACCACCAGTGTCTCTTTGTTTTCATTATTACGAATTGATAACTTCCAAAGACACGAGCACTGATCGTGAAAGTTACGTGTAACTTTTAAAACTTCTCACCACTTTTAGCCATATAGTACTTTTTGACTTTTTGACATCAGTTACAGTGAACATGAACACTCGGACTTGTCTTTGCACTATCTGCTTATAGTGTGTGGAGCTTGATGAATTTGTTTTCATTTTCAAATTCATTTTTAGTTTTTTACTACTTACTACTTTATTTACCAGTGCATTTAGGCGTGACCAAATGAATGCAGTGGCTTAAGGCTTGTTCGGTAATCTTATCTTGAGATATACAGTTAGTTTATGTTTTCAATCATGTATTGTATGACACCGTCTTGTCTTCCTTTATCACTGATTGCCAGCCATACTCGACTGTTCACTGTCGGTGACTGGGATCTTCCGGTCGCCGCTGCTCGTGTTTGGAACAGTCTGCCTCAACACGTCACCTCCTCACCCTCTGTGCCTATCTTCCAGTCCCATCTTAAGACTCATGTGTTCTCCATCTCGTATCCCACCTCTTAGTTTGTACAGCGCCCGCCCATGCAGTGACGTTCGTTGCTTTGGACACTATAATTGCTCGTGTCACTTAGTTTTGATGTACCGGTAAACTCAACTTTTTGATTGGTAACAGTTAACACTGGATCGCTGATGATGTGTTGCGCTGAGCAGACTGTTCGGGTAACTGATCCAGACGGTCAGCAGGAACATCAGGTGAAGGTTCTGGACTGTGACAGCATCACTCAAGTCAAGGAGAAGATCCTTGACGCCATCTACAAGAACACACCGTTCTCACACCGGCCGGCCAAGGAGGACCTGGACCTCGGTGTGTAGGACTGCTGTTACTGTTACTAGAGATTTAGGGATGTCGAGCAATTATTTTTTTTAATCACGTTATCGTGTGAGATTAATTAGTTTAGTCGCGCTTTAATTTGACAGCTTTATAGAGATTGCTTTGCATTTGTCTTCCTGTCATATCAGTAGTTTTGCTTTTATTTTACTTTGTGACGTTTTGTTGCAGTGATTTTCAGCGTTTTTTGTAAAACTTTACTATATTGAATTTTTCTGTTCAAGGTACTAGCAGGTGAATAAAATTAGAGTGGTGCAGATTGGTTAGTTTTCTGTTTATTTTGAGTTGCATTCACCTGCAAAACATCAATTTTTGGTTTTGCCCATACGGTGCCATGTTTATTGTGCTTTCAGTGCAGTGATGTTGTTTGTGTGTTTGGAACAGCATTTTATCTGACTCAGCAACTGAATGTGAAAAATAGCCTAAAGCGGCTGTTTATGTGAGGCTACCTATGTGTACAAAACAAGCTGAAAACAAAAAGGTTTAAGTAATGGTTTATTAGCGACCACGTTAATTCCGCACACAGTTGAGACTGGATGCATGCGTTCAGTGTTAATCAGCTGATACGTTATGAGCTAAAATCAAAACAGAATGTGTTTTTCGGCGATACAAGAGGTTTCTACAGGCTACAGAAAAAGTCGTATAACGATCCACATGTTCTGTGTATACGGCGATACAATGCAGTTTTGCAGTGCAAAACTGTTTGCCTAGTTCTCCATAAGGCAAATTTTTCTTAACACCCCTGTTTGCATGCACAAACTGTTTACACAGAGTTACAAAATGTGGCAAGGTGATACTATAGGGCCAGAAATGAACAACTGTAGTTCATCCCACCATCATTCAAACAGATGCAAGGCCCAGAGTCCAGACTTATTACATATGCACTCCAGCCTGTCGGCCTAGAGCTCCGAAATTTGGCAAGATAACTGGTTACTGACAGTTGACAAATTTGCATATCAAACTTACCCACTCTTTATTCAAGGTGTTGGGGTTAAGGTGCGATTGTCACGGATATGCCTTTTACAATGTGATGCGATATCATACGATATAAGATTTTAAGTGGACTCAAAAGCTGATTGTGGTGTAAAAAAGAAACTAAAACAAACAAACGCCAATGCCCACTTAGTTTCAGTACAGGTTCAAGAGCCACGAAGGCAATCCGGAAGGAATCAGAAAGACTAGTTAGTGCATATTAGACGGCGCCAGTGTCGCATTGTAGACCAGTAAAGCCGACTTCCGGTATACTAGAGAGAATATGACAAGGTCTGTTGATGATGATTGTCGAACAGAGTGGCACACGGGAGCGCGGAGCAAGTTGACTCTGAAAGATGAGGATGTGACGATGGTTCGACGGTCAGAAATTGGGTTCAAACGCGTCAACTCGTTGTCACATTATCGGGTGACGGACGGCGCCGTTATGTCTTTGATTCCACGTCAGTCATCCACGTCGTGCTACGATCTCTCGACCGTCACCGACCGATCGTCGTTCCAACATCGCTATGGTCAGTTTTTACTTACTAGCTGATATCCCATCATTCTGAGCGGTGAATGTGTCACAGGCATGAATAAATATATATATTCTTCTGGATACCGTACTGGCCACGGCTGTTAATAAATATTCTGTGGTCTCTGCTAGGTACCAACAAAGCACCAGTCCGTGTTTTGGTTTAGTCAGCCAATCACGGCGTATGTCGGCCATATTTGTAGGCAGCTGCTGGTGGATGTCACTTGTGGCGGCTTGTGATGACCCTGTGGTCGCAGGTGCTGAAGCCATGTCTGAGTTGTCTATCTTGAAAGGCTGCATGTGTCGATAATGGTTTACACTATAGCTGATTGAGTCAACGGCAACGTGTCTTATAAGCCAACAGCCCCTAAGGAGCTTGTATGTTAGGGCTGAGCGTCAGTGTCCAGATGTCAAAAATTACAAATGACAGCTTAACCCAGTCTGACACAGGATGCTTTATAGCTGTACTCATATGGCAACAGTCGGTTTCAAAGGGTTAATGCCATCTTTCCATTATCACCTTATGATACTTCTCACAATACTAACACATCAGGTCGTTATGTGATGCCACGCTATTTAAATCTACATTTCACTTACCGTATATACTCGCGTATAAGTCGCCCTCACGTATAAGTCGCACCCCTAAAAATCGAGTCCATATGTGGTCCAAAATCATTGACCCGCGTATAAGACGCAGGTGGCTTTTAAGGACTTGTACTGGATACAAGCTTGGCTAATGATAAACTCAA
>Ga0056114_1001072_pt1 | contig 11603 bp, 7 predicted proteins | sample WorMetHERISLAND1_FD_77005 | JGI IMG/M metagenome (GOLD analysis project Ga0056114, IMG submission 77005) | Marine gutless worms symbiont microbial communities from Max Planck institute for Marine Microbiology, Germany - Olavius loisae HERON... ...
CCATACATAGTACGGACGCACAGACGGACGGTTGCAACGCTTGATGCGGCCCCATAAAAATCTACACGTTGAAAACCTTTGTGGCGGAAGCGCTGATGGCTTCGAACTGTTCCATGTACGGCATGATGTTGAGTCGCATCATCTTGCGAAGTGTTGTACTGGAGTCGGGCATCAGGTCGAACTTGGCGATGTCTGACATGTGGTCCCAGTGACGAGGACGAAGACCAGGGTTACACATCACCGCGATGACCGGTATGTGTTCCTGGACATTCAACATCACACGACTACTTGACCCACGTGGGCCACGTGACATGCAGACCAGTCACTAGTCGCAGCACGGCAACAGTCACTACTCTGAAGAGTCATTACTCAGAAAACTACAATAATACAGTAAATACAGTTGGTTCTACTGTAGTATATAGTATTACTATAGTTCTCGGAGTGACTAGTAACCCGTGACATTAAGCAGATTCGTGTGTTGCACACGAAAAACCATTTGACGTGTAGGCATATACGACATGATCTTTGACCTCTAGGCCATGAAATTTCTTTACTGAAAACCACTTCAATACAAGGTTACGAGGCCCAATAAAAGTAAATCATCATCATCAACCGGTTTTATTGGTTTACTTCAGACACACAGTCCAAGGCATACACGGGAGATTCACTACAAGAAGTCCAGCTATCGCCGACAACCAGCGCAATACTTGCCCAAGTGCTGCGTGGTTTCTTATGACAGTGCAGTTTTAGTCGTCATTGACAGGTTGTTTATTACGAAAACGCAACGCATCAATTAAGAAATGTCATTAAAACGCAAAAATAAACTTTACGGAAGCGCAAGAAAAATATATACGGAAACGTATGGCATGACTGTACGAAAGCGCATAATACCTGCTAGTATGCGTTCAACTTAAGTGACCGAAAATGAAACTTTTATAGTTGAGAGAGGCTGCCGTCATCTGCAGACTGTGATCAGTAGTCGAAGTGTACATATGGATTGGAAAGTATAAGTAAAAAAGGAAAACAATGTTTTATACATGAAAATAATAAATTTCGAAGTTAAGGTAAAGATCAGCAAGTAACTAAGTAAGTAAGTAACAAATTTATAACGCGCGAAAGACTTGGTGAGGGCGACGCACAGTAAACCGATGCACAGCGCCGCTGAAGACATCAACAGTCGGTGACACAGTCGAACTGATTTCTAATCATGACGTTGCTGTGACGTTTGCACACTACGTTCTTGAAAACTACATTGATGTGGATTCTCAATTCCTACCCACGCTGTGGGCTTAACCGCTGGATGTGTCTGGAGCAATACCTTATACCAACAATGGCGCTGAGGCTAGGCTTCGCTGAATTCTACGTGAAACATCCCAACATGTCGATGTACTGAAGAATGTTCAGCAAACAGCATATGTTGATATGAACAGTTTGTCGCAGCCAGCACGTATATCAAGCATGGTCGAGAAAGGAGACAGTTTGCTGTTGCTGCATATTAAGACTATTGCACACATGTTCTTACAAGACAGCACTACCTTATAGAAAAGTATGTTATCGTTATGAGCCTAGGATCGATCTGTGAAACAGTGGTACTCATTCGCGTGTTTTTACAGAGAAATTGTTTTTTTTCTATTTTAAAATCGATGCGTTTTCGTAGACTTTTTCCATGCGTTTTTGTGCACTTTTTCATGCGTTTTCGTAATATCTGAAAATGCATTTTCGTGGTCAGTTAATGCGCTTTCGTAGAAAATAGCCCACAGGGTTTGTACTTGCTAAAGCCATTCTCTAGGCATTGTGCTGCACAACATCTGTCTGGAAGTTATTGTGCCCAGGGAAGCATCCTCCGTCTGAAATGATTATTAAACATTATCCAAAGAAGTACGCGATACACCACACATACAACTTCCTTACATTGTAAAAACTATGTCGTTATCTTGCACCGTTTTCAAGATAGCCTACACCGAATTTTCGCCAAAAATCACGAATTTAAACTCAAATTGGGGTGACCCCTCGGAATATCGGTACGGTTAGTTTTTTAGTATTGATGAGTTTAGCTGTTCTGACACAATACCGGCGTGTGGTGTACTGTGTATACGGACAGACGGATTGATATAATTCGACAGCATATAGTTCGCCCTTGTCAAATTTGTACATATTATCGACCGTCAACAGGAAGACAATTAAGTGTTATTTTTGTCTGATACTTGCCTTGAACTCCTTCATTCTCTCTTGGATGGAAGTGATGAGTTGCAGTGTATTCTCTGTGTTAGCCGGCAGCGGAATGTTGAGCGACGAGTTCAGCACATCGGACGACGGTTTCGGAGCCATTACAGACTTGCGACGATTTGCTGACATGTCCACCCTGGCCTTCTTCAGCTTGGTGATGAGCAGCTTCTGTACCTTGAACAGCTCATGCCAGTAGTCTTCCAGCTCGCTGTCCACCATCTCCGCCGTCAGGTCCAACAGCGAGCCATCCATCCACCTGCGGGCATGTTGCTATTCATACTCATCCACTATTCCGTAGACTAAACATGCACATTACTCACTTACTTATTTACTTACTTAATTACTGTCGATAAGTTTCTTAACCTTTCTGAGAATCTTATTTGTACGTTCTGATTATGTTTTTGCAATCAGAAAAGCCTCGATCAGGCCAATGTCGTGTTTAGGGCCCCGCAACTGCAGACCTTGAAACGTGCCGCAAAAAAACATAAGGAAATGACTGTGAGAAAATTCTTGGCCGCTATTTGACGCTGCGTCTGCAGCCCATAGCGTGGTGTGATATACATGTGATGCAGGTGTAGTGTACAATGCGGCACTCCAAAATGAATCCTGCCGTTGGAGCTTGTGGCTCAGTTGACAGAGTGATTGATTGATTGGCATGTAAATTACCTTTGGGCTCCACAGGCACGAGTTCGATTGCCGATTGCGAGTAGCGTTTTTTTCATATTTTAACAACCGGTAACACAAACAGTTGGTTTATGACTGTTGTGTAATTTAAAATGCATTTCACGTACTTAATTGTGTACTTTGTTGCTTATTCAGAGTATTTACCGCCCATGGGCCGCAGACACAGCGTCAAAAATATTGCACCCACACTGGAACGGACTCAAGTTAAACAGGTCACAGTGGTGAGCCTTGACCCCGTGACCTACTTTTTCTCGGCCTTTTGCCAGCGACCGATGACGTAGAAGAGCCGGTAGAACAGCTCCAGTGATCCGCCGATGTCCTCGACGTCTGGGTACTGTGTCAGCGGCAGTTTGTAGAGCGATTGTTCACGGTGGATCCACTGGATCTGCTCCACGACGTCCAGCAGGCGCTTCTGCACGGCGCGCACGTCACCGGCGTACTGCGTCATCATGTCTGGCTCGAGGTAGTCGTAGAAGTCGTCGCAGCGCTCGCGGATCTTACGTAGTTCAGTCGTGACCTTCACCTGTTGACTGGCCAGTAGCTGCTCCGACAGCTGACGCATCGCCTCGGCTTGCTGCCCGCCACAGTCAACCAATCATCGTCAGTGTCAACAACGCATCGTCATCAAACAAAAACAAGAAGCCCAGTTATAGCTACAACAGCCGAGCGTTACGACAAATGACCAATAGAGACCGAAGTGCATATCTTACGACCTACATGTAAGTATGAACTGGATTCGTTCAACGTAGACGCTGTTTGATGCAAACATAAGGATACCGTAACCAGCCTTCAGCAATCTGTAAAAGTTTCCATCTTGTTTACTGTAAGATGCCTTCGATAAACAGGCCGAGGATGACAAACAAGTTGAGACAGTGTCAGTCTGTGCCAGATTAGAACTGCGACACTTTAGCGAGATTTCAGTTCACTGACTTGCCGTGTTCTAGTTGCGCAAACAAGTCAACGTGATCACTACTCTGCCTATCACTTTCCCATTCTGTTCAGAAAATTACTCAAATAGTAGCAGACAGATCTTCATGAAACTCTGCAAAGACGTAGACCCAGCATGTGCGAACAACTGCTTATATTTTCGGACATACCATATCTTCGATACAGAAACGACTATTTTTTCCACGGATATCTGTTAGCTACATAAACACGCACGCAGCCATAACAATGTTGACAAACAACAGGTGGCGAACTCCGCGCGACAGCTAAGCTTCTTACTTTCTGTAATTCTACAAACGAATGAGTGGTAGACTTAAAACTACTGCAAAGTGTAGCTGTTACTTACTAACTTACTTATTTAGGTCTAACTACAACGAACGTTGTCACTGACCGCCTCCGACTGTTCGAATATAGGACGAATTTTCTCTGGCCACAGCATGACCTGGCTGTTGAGGTCGATATCTTCCTGTGTGAAGAAGTAGACGTCAAGTAAGTACGACAGCCGCTCACCTGCCACCTGCAGTTAATGAACCACAACACTGCCTCTAACCGTTCCTGCAGTTATAGGCATTGGTAAGCTTTAAAAAGCTACATCTCCTTCGATCACATTTAAAAATATTTTTAAGAAACGGATGTTATTGTTTTTCATCACACGTTGCCGATAAAATATGTTTTGACCTTTTCAAAAATTGGGTATAAAAATACAAATATACAATATAAAAATTCCACCCTAGAGGAGTTCTGTAATTGGGCACAAGATATCCTACATGTAAAAGCATCTAAATTTTGACGCCATGCGCATACCACTGCAACGTTACATTTATTACTAAAAAGTGGATCATGTCAAAAAGTCGGAAAACGACAAAATTTAAAGTTTCGCCGGTTTAGCTTGTCCAAATGATATAATAATACTGAAATTATTTCGTGTATTGTTTGATGTTGTTCGCTAGCAGCAGCGTAATAGAGAAGTTAGAATACACCAACTGGTTGTAAATGAGGAAAAGTTACAGAGCAAGACGACTGGTACTATAGATAATCGACGACATGGTATAAAGTTTTGGTGGAGTAAACACTATACCGGAGAAATGACAACATAAAAATTATTTTACACAACTATTTCAATATCACTGTCACTGATAAATAGACCAACTTTAACAGAATCAGTCAGCTGTACGAGCTCGACGTTGCGAGCACTGTCGATGAAACTGATCATTTCCACCAGCTCTTCAGACGACTCCGGAGTTCTTGAAGCTCGGTCAAAGATCACTTGAAACTCGCTGCAGATTCTGACAAGTAAACAGACATAAACATCAGCACAAATTAACTATACAAAACAAACAAAAATCTAAATCTACGAAGGTATGAGTATTGATCGCAGTCATTTTAGTCCTACGATGTTGTACATGTCTTTATAGCATAATCGTATTAGTACATGAATTCTGACAACTACAAACAACTCTTTATTTACAAGAGGGAAAATAGTAAAACTCATTTGTACGCACTGCTGACAGCTTCGCTAGTTTTAGTTCTCAGCTCAAGACTTATATGTTCGCAAGACATTTGTAGCCGGTCCGCTGTCCACGCCTCTGATACCCTTATCAGGTCTTTCGCACGTTATGAATTCGTTACTTGCTTATCACATAAGCCAGTGACTGGGGCGCCACTACCTGGTGTTTTCAGTGCGGTGAGTGACAGCGAGCTTCTCGTGAACAGACTGGCCAAGCGACGTCGCCTGCGTCGACAACTCGTGTTTCAAGTCGTCACAGTCCAAGTAGATCATGTCATAGTGCACGATGCCGTCGAGCGCCAGAATCTCTTTAGCCAACTCGTAGAACTTCTCCGTATACTTCACAATAACACATACCAACCCCTGAGACACCAAGCTGCGACCGTACGCTCCCTTCCGGAATAACGTGCGCGTACGGTACGTGTGCGGTAAAAATGCAATTACAATTGGTAGAATTAGCCACATTTTTGTGCGTAACTGTCAGTAACTCGAACTTGAACTAGGCCCCTACTAGTCGTTTTTATTGTTTGTGTTCGCGAGAATCACTGACACACTTTTGTGAAGTTTGGTTGTAAGTAACTTACACATAGTTTAATTTCGTCATGAGGTCAACGTACGGCAAAATAGCCTACGCGTACCGACGTACGTACGTTATCGGAAACAATAACGTACCTTATACGTACAGTACGGTGGCACCTTGTGAGACATAACACAACACTGTGACAACGGAAACACTTGTCTTTATTCAAGTAGAAAAGATAATAAAAAGCTAAACAGAACAGTAAAAATCACACACTGCACATAAAATTTCTCTAACCGACAACTTTACACATTTATTACAGCTCAACCAACTATTATCAACCATGTATTTTAGCCTATTATGCTATTTCGTCATTCCGACAAGCACGGTCATTTTGACATAGTCACGTGACAGTAATTCAACCAATCTCGTTCTCAAATTTTAGTTTCTGCTACAAAACTAGAAACTGCATCGACGACGTAGAGACTGTCGATGCACGTGGGCAGCAAAGCGTGATTAAAGTAACACTGCTTTGAGAACAACACTGCCATCTGTCTGCACGATCGACAAAGTGCCGTTAAGTTCGACACAGCGAGCGGCCATAGTTAGTATTAGCACAGATTTAGCTGCAGTCAGAAACACTGAACCTCCTACCATGTTGTACTCGTCGGCTGAGTGATCAGTGCTCATGTACTGCTGGATCTCTGACTGTGCTCTGCCGTTAATGATGTACTCGTACCGCTCCTCTGCCAATCACGCACAGAAACTCGTCTAGACTATTTATTGGTTTTAAGCAGTTAAATATCAAATAAATTATACGCACCAACGTCAGCTACTAATAGCACTATTAGCAGGCACAAATCGACACAGTGTTTCATGCATTGCATAGGTAGAAAGAGTTACTATAGAATACCACACAATATGAGAACTTCGCACTTTTAAGCATAGTCGCCATTGTCCCAGTTGTAGACAGTTGTTGGAAACAACTTAATCATGAAGACAACTCAAAAATCTCTCAGTTTGAAGACTTCACATGCGGCAAGGAATATCTACGACCGCAGGCAGCCGACAGCTCCAGCTGAACTAGAATGTCAGTCTGTAGCTCAGAGTTGTCAAACAATAGCAGGACGGTCCGGGCCGACGTCACCGGAGAGTTGTGAAGGCAGTACACACCCTTCACACCGACAGTGAAGTCTGCAACTTCAGTTTTTAGATCAAGGACATAACTGCAAGCAATTAAGCGACATCGCTGAAAAGCGATTTTGCCTATTGGTATCGATGTTACCGCTGCGTGATCTGTCTGTTTGACTGTTTGACTGTGTGCGTGTCACGTTCGTGCATTATGCTCAAACGGCAGAAGATATCGACACAATTTCTTTTGCACACTACAGCCCTGTGTCTCTCCTAGATTGCGTTAAAATTTGGCTTACATAAATTAACTCCTTCCTCCCCAGATTTTGCCAAAACTGACCCACCCCTGTTGAGCGTCGTAGACATTCGAAGGCAAATTGCATCCGAATGGTTAGAGATAATGCAATGGTCACACTGAAGAGTCTATCTATAGGAAACCACGATCGTTCTTTCGAACTGACCGCTGACCTTCTACGACCTCCTCTTCTCTCAAAAATTGGGTTACAAATGAACCCCAGGAACAACTTCGCTGTGTGCTGTGCCGGATGTCGCATGTGAAGATAGAAGTGAGAAGAGTTGATAACTCACGGAACCAGCACTTGTGAGCAGCTGGCTGCTGAAGCAAGCTCTGTGCCACGCTCTCCAGTCGAGCGTACACTTGTCTCATATATTCCTCGTCGAGATGCACATCTATGTAGTCGTCTTCAGCGCCGCTGCTCTTCACCCATGTCCGGATACTAGGAACCTTCGACATCAGCAGAACACTTCATAACATTAACCAGCTGCCAGATGACTGTGTACCGGATATACAACTAACAATGGATAGTAGCTATACTCTGGGGAAAACAGCACTAAAACCAACCCACATAATTATGTTTTTTTGTTCGAGGATTAATTCGCCGTGTTTAGCACCCTGCAGCACCAGTAATCAGGCCCGTTGAGAGCCAGATTGAGGCCCGGGGCCCCCGCAGGCTGTTTCACCCTTGAATCTAACCACTGGCGGAGCCACGGGGGGTCTTGGGGTATTTACCCCACTTTTTGAAAATATGGGTCTCGTAATTCGCCCAAATTGCATGGAAATAGGGTGGGCTGGGGTGGAGGAAGAATTGAGAACGTGATAGAATATCGACTCAGAAGAGACTGGAGTAAGCCCGCCAAGACAGCAGCAAATTGCATCTTCGCCAATCCCAAATTCATATTTTCATGAGGAAGACTAAAACTAACATTCTTTGTTGTCAGTGGTCTTTTATAGCGTTTATCTAGCAGTATACACAGGAGTGCAGTTTAGGTCCGGAGGATCGCCTTAATTCGGACAGGATCTCTCACTGGCTTCGTTCATGACTGTCACATATTTTTTACAGAATTGATTCTCGCAGGCCCGCCGCCCGCCTATGCTATAGGCTATTAGGATTAGTCATTGGTCATTACAGCAATGTATGTACCACTTAATGCCATTCCCAGCGCACTACTTTTACGTTGTTAAATGTCACTGACAAATTTTTGTGCATATCACTTAAGCGATGAGACAATTACACCATAATAATTAAACTGAACGAAATCACATGGATCATTATCCGTTCAAAATTATAAAAGTGAAAACACCATAAAGTATCGTCTGTACTCTGTAGTCACTATCGACCGTCGATGAAACGTTGTCGCACAATTGATAAAAATACAAATTTGAATTATCACCTTTGCTTTCGTGACAAGTGATGACAAAAATTCATTCTGGAAGATTGAGGGGCCCCTCCGTTGTCGCGGGGCCCGGGGTAGCTTACCCCCCTGTCCCCCCTCTCGACGGCCCTGCCAGTAATTGTGGTGAGAGAAGCGCAAGCTTGCAAGTGGTCGCAAACAACAGTTTATAATAATACTAAAAACAACCAGTATGGACGAGACAAGGCAATGCGATCACAGACTGGAGGCAAACAGTTCAGCCTTATAAAGAAGCATTTATCTTCTGCGCCGTCGTGAAAGAAAGTGAGAAAGAAATGTTGTGTTTCTCTTACCGACTGAAACGTGTTGGAAGCTTCTTCGACGACGTATGACACAAGACTGATGATGTCATCACTTTTCGGATACAGCTGCATGCCAGTGTCGTCAAGCATTAGTGACATGTGGAACGTCGGAAGAAACTGGCGTCGCTCCTCGTCGAACAGAGACAGCCACGAATCAATCGTCCTCTTCATCACGTCTCGCAGCTACACGACACGACGGAAACAGTACGTCGCTTTCACTGACAATAAATCCACACAATCTACCCAATCACGCGAGAAATAGCAGCACCCTTGCACGTAGTGACTTTCGCCGGGTTACGGCGCCCATTCCGCGGCAAACGCTGGCAAAGAACTGACAGTTGATAAAGTTAAAGCCGGATAAGTTCTTCACGGGCAAGCCATCTCAGAACTACGGGGTGCCACTGAAGTATGGTGCTCACAATTTTACTTGCAGCCCGATATAAGCGAGCACACCCCCGCCTTAACCCCAGTCGGTGAAGGCTGGTGCTCGATTCACCTACCCCGAAGGGATGGAAGGCTGAGTTGACCTAGGTGCCTGATAACGCGGGGACCGGGAATCGAACCCATGACCGCCGGATCAGAAGTCCGACGCCCTAACCACTGCGCCACCGAGACTGATAGCAAACGTCCACAGTGGATAAACTCGTCAACCACTGTCACAACAGGGACACTGGGACAGGAGCTTCTAATCTAAGGTAAGAACTCATTTAGTCAGCCAGCGAAGATTGTAGTTTGTCAGTATAAGGAGAATCATGGCGACCTGGTTTGACATGGCGACCGTCACGCAGTTACAGAAGCTGTTGAATTGTTTCTCCTTCAACGTGTCCACTAAGTCAGAGTTGGCGAAGACATCAGTCACCGCCGGCAACCAGCTGATCAATACAAACACAGTTGATATTATACAGTTTGATATATTTATTTTATATTTTATTCATTTACTTACTTACTTATTGTTTTCAGTAAATGACAAAAATCTTTTAGGTCGTCATTGTATGCACAATGTCAATCACCATACTCCCATCATGTGGTGAGTTAGTAATTAAAATCTGTAAGAATTCTTCTACCCGGCACCTAAAACAACAACAATGTGTCCATAAAAAACTCATGTCTCCCCCTTAAACGGAACGAGATACGAGTAGTAGTTATACCCAGTAGGTTTTATGTGACGTTATTGTGTAGCAAGATAAGTTGACGTGTTCTGTCTCAGGCGAACTAAGCTTACCGTAAAACCACCTAGGCTAGAGGCGATGAAGAATGCGAAGCCCGATAAGTTTTGTTTTCAGGAATAAATCCACACGAAGTGCACCAAATGTTATTAGTAAACAGAAAATGTAAAATTGAAATCAAATCATTTATTATCGTGCGTCCGCATTCACTCATGAATACAATGCGCGGTATTGCTATGGCAATTCCGTGTGTTCTGCCCATCCATCCGTATGTCTCAATTGTATGTACGTATGTCTGTCTGTCTGTCTGTCTGACTGTCCGTCTGTCATACGCTGGTATTGAATCAAAACGACTAAACGTATCGTCGTCAAAATTTTTTTACCGCCGTATATTCCATTCCCATCATCCTAGCTTTGTCACCAGTCACCACTAATCGTTGTTACGAAATTCGGACAGAGTCAACCCGACGGGGGCCTTAAATACAGCAGGGGTATGTAAGTTGCTCGATTTTCGACCAATGAGTCGCTGCATCTCCCAAACAGTGAGAGATATGGTCGACTACAGTCCTCTATCAGACCACGTGGTCACCGATAACCTTGTCTCTCTATGGGTCATTTCGGCTATTTCAAAGCTGTCGATTGCCAAAATCTAAATATAGGCATCTGTCACGTGCTTAATCATTTGTTCTGCCAACTCATCTAGGCCTATAGTCTGATGCCAAGGTCAGTCCAAAATCAGACTTTATATATATTTATTATGAAATCGTACACAGAGGGTACAAGGAAAAAAATGTTTTAAAAAATCACATGGTGGACAAATATGAAATTAAAAACAGACACCGCTAATGAGGTACATCGAGCGACGACAACCTATGACCTTGAGTGGCATTTAAAGGTCATTTCATCTAGTAAAAACCTTTCAGTGGGAAAATTCTAAAAAATGTCCTGCAATCTCGCCTACTAAACTACGACCAGACGTTATGTCTGCCCCACCCCGTCCACTGTTTCATTACATTCGAAATACTTCAAGGTCGTTCAAGGTGACAAAGTCGTTCTAAGTCACGTGCTTCTAGTGCACCTGCGGACGCGCTATCTGGTTTTCTTGTTTTATTGATAGTAATCATAGATCATACGTGTTTAGCAGCTGTTCCTCAATTTTATTACACTCGCTCGAGACGAAACTCTTGAAAACTTCAATTGCCACGGGACCCTTCAACCTGTACAGAGCACATCACGGCGTCATCCACAGCACGACAAGCAGTCGAGTTAACACTTTAATGAGTAAAGATCCCAGACCCCCTGGCGAATTTCGATGACATTTAGCACAGGAGTAGTCGGTCACCAGGGTGGTATTTGTCACATAAGGCAGTGAGGGGGACACCCTTCCTTTTCCCCTTCCCTCCTTTCCC
>Ga0056114_1001073_pt1 | contig 11600 bp, 7 predicted proteins | sample WorMetHERISLAND1_FD_77005 | JGI IMG/M metagenome (GOLD analysis project Ga0056114, IMG submission 77005) | Marine gutless worms symbiont microbial communities from Max Planck institute for Marine Microbiology, Germany - Olavius loisae HERON... ...
TATATATATATATTATATAACTCCAGATATTATTGTAACTGCCAACGTGAAAGAAAATGTCGATGCACGTGTCGCCTGTGCAAAAAAAACAAATTGAATCCGCGTCGTAAATAAAAGTAGAATTATTGGCCAAATGTATTGATTGTGAATACGTGGGCACATAATGCCCTCAGTGTGACATGGTGGGCAACATCAATAGGGCAACACTCAACAGTGACGTTTGCACGTCCGCCTCTGATTGGTGCGCGAAGTACAGCGCTGTACGAATCTGGTTTTTAGCCGACCGCTTACAGTGTTGCGTCCGTCTGTCGTCGTCTGTAACGTTATGTATTGTGCTTAAACGGTGCGTCCTAGAGCAAAAGTCACTATTTCCTAGAGTTTCCTATAGGAAATCGATTGGTACCAAAATGAATGACTTGACCTTTGTTTAGAGGTCGTTTAAGGTCACGTGAACCATTGCGTCACATTCACCATAGAGGCTTGGTTCCAAAGGACCACCAATAGGAAATGGCTTTTAGGGAATCGATGGTTACGTGACCGATTACGTCACGTGACCCACAGAGGTAAAGTCGTATCCCCAGTACGCACTACGCAGAGCCCAATATCTCGAAAGCAGCTGTAGATGCTAACTAGCAACAAACGCTAATTTCTAGATAGTTTGCTGTGGGGCAGTACGGTCGGCTATCCTAGCGACAGCTTGGCTTCTTGTCTTTATTGTCTTTATTCTAAATGCGGGAACTGGGCTGCGATAGGTACGTTGCCCCCACTGTACCAAACGTAACGGTGTACTCATCGAATGTACGGTTCCAACTCGGCAATTATTCACGACTATAATTCACACACATTATCTGGTCAAACACTTTTGTTGTTCGATAGCAATATAAAATATTTATTAAATTTAATGAAGCTCGCACCAAACGTGTATGACGCAAACTCATAGCAGCGTTATAGGTCTGCGTGATAATATCAACAAACATCTAAAAACACAGGTTGGCGCTATAGTTCAATGAAAATTCTTGTTCTTTGGTGTTCTTTTGTTTGTTGAATTGTTCTATCTGTTAGAACGTATAACATTCGGCCTGTTACTGTGTATGTGACGGTAGGTCTATACGCGTCGAGTAACGGAACCCTACTGGCCGTGGGAGGCCAGGCCACATTGACGTGTACAAAGAACTACTCGAGGGAACCTGTGTTCTGGTGGAGAGACGAGCACCAGATACACAACGATTCAGCCAAATATCTCATTCGGACATTTGACGTCAACACTTCACTTACCATTCTCGACACAGGTTCTCACCTAGCCTATAGCTGGCGTGTTTGATCTAAATTAAAATTAGCTAAAATTTACAAGTAAAAACTAAAATTAACTATTATTTAACCAGTTTACAAAACCGCACACAGATATGTGTTTAAGGAAGCTCATCTGGACTGGCTTCGCGGATCTTGGACTTGGACCGGACTTAGTGGGCGTTTGTTTGATTTAGTTTCTTCTTCTATTTTTTTTTGTTTTGGTCGCGTGTGCTAGATTAAGCCGACCCCACTCAACTTTTCAGTCCACTTTAAACTCTTCTATTGTATAGTATCCTATGACAACACTCTCTGTCGTACCAAACAATGTAGTCAGTGACATTACTGTCATTATAACTTGTTGTTAGCAGAAATGTGACTTTTAGGGAATTATAGCTTCAAAAGTATAAAGCCGTTCTTGGTTGCTTGCCGCCGCGGCGCATGGAAGGGAAGAGCGACCAGTCCGTCCGTATGTGTGTGCAGTGGGGCCGGCGCATAGCTTAATTGGAAGTGGTCGCAAACAAGTTTATAACAGTGAAAAACTACGAAGACAAGCCGGTAGACGATGTGGTTCGTTCGCTGCTGACAATAGTTATAGGCACTGCACGAAATTGATCGAACGATTGAATCAGCATGAAATTGAAAAGTTCCAGTGATAGATATCGTCATTTGACGTGTTCAAGATGGCGGATTTCACGATGTAATCACTGACGTCACAAGGTCTTGATCCACTATTCGTGAAGATCACTTTGACAGTCCACATAGGAGAATATTGTGTTAAAACGTCAGCTTATTCCGACAAGAACTCTCTGAGAAGAAGCATTTGGAAAACACAGACAGACAGACAGACGTCGACAGCAATAAGAGTCGCTATAAAGCTTGCGAACCGTTATTGCGCTGTACTTTTTGTACAATAGCGTACGAGAGATGTCGCAACTTGCAAACGTTGCTAACAAACGAATCCATTTAACCCTTTGACGCCCACTGTTGTCATATGGCACAGCGTGCATCCTGTGCCAGACCGGGTTAAGCCGTCATTTGTAATTTTTGACATCCGCGTCAGGGCTGAGCGTCAGAGTGCCCGGATGTCAAAAATTACAAATGACGGTTTAACCCGGTTTGGCACAGGATGATTTGGAGCTATACCCATATGGCAACAGTGTGCATCAGAGGGTTAATATGTCTTATTATTCAGCACCGCGGTGATTGTTTTGTGGCACACCTGGGCAGGTGAAGGAGATGTCGGCGTTTATCACTGTTCATCACACAGCGACAGGCATGACGTCGTTCTTTTCTGTGAGTACTTAGTTACTTACTTACTTAGTTTTACTTGCTGTTTCGTAAATCTGTTTTTCATTTTGTTTTTTTTTTACTTTACGCGAGTGAACCATTGTAATACAGAGAGTTTCCGACCGACGACTTGAGGCACGGTTTACAGAATGATAATGCCATAAAATTTTGTTAAATTTCTCATAATGTGACCTTTTTAAGCCGCGTGTCGTAAAATACTTGGAGATGAAGTAGCTCCGACGGACTTATGAGATGTTCGTGAGAATTTCCAATTGTTTTGGTCGTTTATAACTGTCTTATGTTACGTTAGACCTTAGTTCAGCCCGTGTCAAAGACACATTGGGCCACACGTCCACGCCAGTCTTCTCTGTCGACTGTTGCTTGCTCTGCGTCTTCCCAGGCCATGCCAGTTGACTTCAAATCTCGAGTTACGGTGTCAATCCAGTTCAGTCTCGGCCTTCCGGCTCTTCTTCTGGTGCATGAGTCCATTTGCCATCGTGTGGCTTGCTTTGGTATCCTGTCGTCTTTCATTCGCAGTACATGTCCCAGCCATCTCAATCTTCTTTCCTTGATGATGAGGTCCATTCTTTGTAGTTTCGTCTGATTTTGTATGTCTTCATTGCACACTTTGTCTTTCCATGTAATACCCAAGAGTCGTCGTTGAAACTTGTGATGTGCGGCATCCAGCTTTTTCTTTTGTAGGATAGTCAGAGGCCACAGTTCTGCACTGTATAGCATAGTTGACATGACCAGTGATTCATACAGTCTCACTTTGACTGTCTTCTAACTGTCTTTTGACTGTCTTATAAGTGAACGGAAATTTTATGAAAATAAAAGTCAACAACAGCCGTGTTGTTACATTACATTACATTAAAATTTAAAGTGAAAAAAAAACGTCTAGCGCTTCAGTCACTTTACAGTCATCTATGGGAAAACAGATGGGTCTTGAGTTTAGTCTTGAATGATCAGAGACACTTTGATGATGTCACTTCTAATGTCAAACTGTTCCAAGTTCTTGCTGAGGTGACGGGGAACGATCGGTTGCTGATAGTAGCTGAGTAAGTGGTACGACCAGTGCCGAGGTCGATGATGATCGCAGGCGTTGTCGACCAGGAAGTCCAGTGACAGGCTGTAGAGCGTCAGCCAGGTAGACATGGATACACTCATACACCAGCATGGCATGTTGTATGTTATTCACTCCGGTGCAGATAGTAGAGCAGCGGTGTGATGTGGTCGTGTCAACTAGGCTGGATGACATTCATGACCGCCTGGAGACGATCTAGCTGGAACGACGGGATAGCGGCCAGTGTATCATTTCCGAAGTCAAGCTTTGTGAGCACCAACGCTGCAACGAGAGACTGGAAGACCGAGTGAGACAGCGAGTGACGAATGATACTGCCTCAGAATACCGAAGCATGAATGTGAGACTTGGGAACGCATACTGACATCAGAGTCAAGACAGATGCCCAAGTCTTGAACGACTATAGAAGGCGTCGCGTGATCATTACACACTCGAAATGATGAAGCAGGCAGTTGACTCTGTCGCTGGGCTGTTTATTAACACGAAGCAGCGAACACTATTCTTCGTTGATCAGTTTTTTTGTACTTCGGTTTCGACAAAGTCAATGCAAGCGATTGGTCATTCATCACTAAGCCTACTCAGGAAATGAATTTTGTCTTCCAGATTTGCCGGAATAGGCGGATAGACTCGAAATTGTCCTAATTTCGTTGACGTACATAAGAGTCGGATAAATTTCTGACGTTCTAGCGTCCGTCGAAAATTTTTGCAGTAGAAGCGTTATCCAGATTTTACGGGTTATTTTTACGAGTTACTGAGTTACTGTACCATTGGCGAATATAGTGAGGTGACTAATATTAAAAATAAAAATAGCGAGTATTGCTGCGTGTTGCAATAGCGAGACCAGTCGTCGACAACACGGACAGTCGATCGGTGACGCTGACGGAGGGCGACGACGTTCAGCTGCAGTGCACTGGCTGGGGCTGGCCTGTACCACACGTCACCTGGACTCGACAGGGTGACAGCAGCCGGGTCTACGGACTCAACGAGTTCGGAGTCACCCTGGGTGACGTGGTGACTTCACACAACGTGACGCTGAGGCACGCCTCGCTCAGTATCAAGAACGTCAACCGCACGGATCAACTCGACTACGTCTGCACCGTCGCCAACAGTCTCGGATACAACAACCGAACCATCTTCTTACGTGTCAAAGGTCCGAACCGCCATACTGTGTGACATGATCATAACAGTAAGTAAGTAAGTAAGTAAGTCTGGATCACGGGCAGAAGAGGTGAAATTCAAAATGGCCTCCAAGATGGCCGCCATATCATAAAATCATCCATAACTTCTCTAGGAAATGGGCTAGAAAAATAGGCCTAATTTTGGAATCCTATGAAACCATGTATTTGGTCATCACCGTATTTGGTAATGGTGAAATCCAATATGGCGGATAAAAGGGAGTCGATACATTTAACTAGCTCTAACTAACTTGCTTAACGCTTGGGAAGAGTGCTTCTAAGGCGCAGTTAACACACAGGTCGCATTGCGCCGTGGCCCTACAACCCAAAAATAAAATGTCCTAAGTCACCGCCTAAACTGACCATAGGACAAGTCAGGTTGTCTTATATCAGACAGCAAACTGTACCAGAGCCGAGGTGCTGCTGCAGCAAAATGTTCTGACGACAAAAGAACTTTGAGTGCCACCGACGATCAGTGTTCGAGTGTCGCCAGTATAACTTGGAATACATCCTGAATATGTATAGCCAGGGGCGGTGCGAGAGAGGCGTCTCTCCAAACTTTACGAATTTAAGCGCATTTATGCGTGTTTTATTCATTAAAGACTTACTTACTTAAGTAAGGAGCCTTTTAATTCAGCACGGCATATTCCTGAAAACTGCAAAACACTATCATTTTGCCGTGATGTATACATCTACTAATGCTATCATATGTGTTCATTTCATACACATATACTTATCAATATTTTTTACTATATTCTTTTCTACCATTAGTTCTAAAGCAGAAGTTAGCATACGCCACAGTCGCGCGTTTTATGTAGATTTTGGACCAAAAGTTAACGAACACTACCTACTCCTCCTTCAATGTTGGGGACACGTGCCCTTGCTACACCCTCGCGCCTTTGTTTCTGTAGTAATGATACAGAGCATCGCGCGGTATTTCCGCGGCATTTGAACTTCGTGATTAACCCTTTGACGCCCACTGTTGCCATATGGGTACAGCTATCATCCTGTGCCAGACCGGGTTAAGCCGTCGTTTGTAATTTTTGACATCCGGGCACTCTGACGCTCAGGGCTGAGCGTCAGAGTGCCCGGATGTCAAAAATTACAAATGACGTCTTAACCCGGTCTGGCACAGGATGCTTTATAGCTGTACCCATATGGCAACAGCGGGCGTCAAAGGTTTAATTCTGTTGCTTGCAAAAATGCGCGATTCACTGCATGGTACGAATGGGATCTGGTTTTGCACCTACGAGTTATCGCGGGTACGACTAAGTTGCCGTGTTTGTAGATCGTCTGGCTGCGGTTTGGCCGTTGATCGGCATCATCATTGAAATCATTGTTCTCATCATCTTCATCGCCGTCTGTGAAGTCAAACGACTCAGGAAGGCTGCCGAGGAGGACGCTAAATGCAAATGAGATGCAAATCACGCCGCCCGCTGTACAGTGAACTCCATCGGTGATCGTCATAGTTCGTAACCTTAGTAGAGGGCTTAACAGGACTACGATACGATACGATACGATACGATAGAAGAGTTTAACGTGGACTGAAAAGCTGAGTGTGGTCAATAGCACAAGTAGTCAGAAACAAAAATTAAAAGAAGAAACTAAAACAAACACACGCGGCACGCCAGTGCCCAACTTAGTTCGATAATGTCGATGCCTACGACTCATAGGACAGAATGTTTATAACAACAACAAGTTAACAACAATAGGCCTAGCGGGTCATGGCATCACACCGATTTACTGCAGATGTCCTGCGGTTTTCGTAGCTTATACGCTGTACGGTTTCGTGTAGTTGTCGTTTACGTAAAATTTGTGAGCACTGGCACAAAAACGTCACAAAAAACAATTAAATATGCATTTGACTATCTTTCTTTCTTCTTTCTTCGTAGATTGTTCAAACTTCAACAAGTTGAAGGCTCCTGACCCATTCGTTTGCGGTGCACAGTGTGCAATTGTCCCTATACTGTTCACGCCGTGTAGGTAGGCTGTAGGCTACCTCTATGGCATAGCTGTTGTTCGTCGCACGATGCCGACAAAATCACGTTTCTAGTCATTAGTGTCATGTCGTACCATAAAACCACAGGCCAAACGGGCCACTGGCCCGCCCCACTGCGGGGGACCCGTGACGCCAACGGAATATTTTACAGTTGAAATTCTAAACATTTAGTTTAGCGCCTATGCTGCGTGGTGCAACTTTTGTGTTCAAAACGCGCTAAAACTCACCTACGTGAATCTATAAATTCATAAATTTTCCATAGACCCCCGAATGCCCCAATATAAAGGGGGAAAGGAAGGAGTAGAGAAACGGTGGAATGAAGGGGACAAAAGAATCGTGTAGAGTAGGGAGGCTGAAAATGTGGTCCGGAGCCCCCAGTGACCTGAAGACTGCACTGAGGCATCGTGGTTCGTCGCATTGTGTGATCAGTACGAGAACTTGTCATAGACTTTGGCGACGAATTGAAGACGTTCGCATTGTCTTGTATTTACTGTGATGTATCGCATTTGAAATATGTTCATGCATGCCTACGACTAGCCGGTATTCTAACCATTAACATACTGCAGTAGGACCGGCTTTTGTTGGTGACCGGAGTTTAATGCAGAGAGGCGTTCATTAGCGTAGAGAATGTACTGTATACGGTAACGGTACGGCACTTAAACGCCTTGGCAATTGCTGACTGGATGATGGCTTAATTTGTGGCTTTAGAGTAAATCTCAGTAAAACAACAATAACCAGTTTATTATAATTGTACTCGTTGTTAATCAACATCATCTCTACACAAGTTGATGGAGTCTGTTATACGAACATACAACATATCGCGACTCGCAGGCATTTGACAATGAACACACCGCCGGCGCCGGTAAGCCGGTTAACTACCGGCTAAGCCGGTCGGCGACCAGCTAAGCCAGCCGCCGCCGCGCCGACTAGTGGTCTTCCAGTTCCTTTACGATATCACAGCGATTAGAAGCTTTCGGCGGCCGTTCCGTCGCCGCCATGACACCGGAAAGAGTCATTTGCGCATGCTCACGACAATTTTATGTACATGTTTATACGCTGTGTATGTACAGTGGTGAGCAGAACATATATCAACAAAATAATTACACAGGCGGCTGGAAAAAAAACAACGACAGAACACACGGGATTCAAGTTTCTGATCTAGATCCAGTTTTATCACCGACATTAGCATAATAATCTCACCAGAGTTGCAATGCAATTGACGTAGGCCTATGTCAGCTAGCCCTCTTTCGATAAGACTTAGTCTATAGTTCACTGGCTTTAATTATATCGACAACGGCGCAGCTTGCACGTACAGCCTGGGGTGCAATATAACTGTTAGGCCTGGGGTTTTAATGTGTGTAATTTTGATATAAATGAAAATAATGTGCAAATGAAGTTTCCAAGTGGACACTGTTAACCCTTTGACGCCCACTGTTGCCATATGGGTACAGCTATAAAGTATCCTGTGCCAGATGGGGTTAAGCTGTCGTTTGTAATTTTTGACACCCGGGCACTCTAACGCTCAGCCCTGAGCGTCAGAGTGCCCGGATGTCAAAAATTACAAACGACGGCTTAACCCGGTCTGGCACAGGATGCTTTATAGCTGTATCCATATGGCAACGCCGCAACAGTGGGCGTCAAAGGGAATTTATGCGAAATGTCATTCACTCAGGTAGGCTACACAGCGTACATGTACAATCGTCGCCGCAACCATTGCCGCAACGGTTGCTGCGACAGTTGCGACAACTACAATGTGCAAATTTGAACCAATCACAACATTACAGAAGAGATCGTACATTTTAATATTCATGACGTTCTACTAGCCTTTTACAGCAGAAGCCAATCAACAGCGCAACGGTAGCTGCTGTAATTGTATACTGCAATTTTACGTTGCGACACAAAAATATACTCACTGAGTGGCCACCGACGCCGAGGCCACCTGATCGTATCACGTGACTATCGACAACCAATCACAGCGATGCCCGGAATTTCACCGCGATACTGCCTCCCTGCGTGTTAATCGTACTAGATTCTACGACCTGAGTAACGAGAAAGCAAACATTACTACAAAGGAGAGAGACAGAGAGATGATTATGTAGAAAGAAACGGATTCAGAGCAGATCGAGAAATCGTCTGTGTGTCCGTGTGAGTGTCTGGCGGCGTAGTTCGCCGTCACTCGCCAGGTGGCGTGGAACGACGGCATGGCAGACGTGAACATCACAGGCTCATCTCATCGTCACTAGGTCTCGCGGAACGCTTTGACTTCTGGGACTGCACGACCTGGAGAAGAACGGACCCCATTGGCCGCCGGGTTGGTCACGTGACGGGCAGGTGCCCTGGACGGCCGGTGGTTGGTCATCCTGGTTGACTGGCGTGTGATAATGGCGGCGGTGGTGTTGTTTCACGAGTTGACATGGGAATGACGCTCGGACAGACGATCAGCAATGACACCCGGCAGCTGGTCCAGACGGCCCTGCATCATACATACGTCACATCGCACAGCTAATAACTCTATTATACGTCTAGGAACAGTTGGCTTCTCTGTCAGTAAACTTCACAACAATCATATTATGTTTGTTTTTATTGAATATAGCCAACAAAAATGGAAACGTATAACTAATAACTTACGTTGGCCATTTCTGCGTTTTTAAAGAAAAAAAATATATATTTCTGATTGTCCTGTGCGATATGTGTGCGAGATGGGTCTCCCCAATATGAATGACGGACTCAGGCTAATTTATTTGGTAAGACTAAGATTATCATAATAGTCCGTGTGTTTCAGTATACGGGTACTCGAGAACCTGACTACTTGCTGGACATCAAATGACTGTCTCCGGTGGACCTAGAAGTACTTCCGCTACTTAGGCCACCTAAAAATTGTTTGATTGATTGATTGACTGATCGATTGATTCACCCTGCAGGTACAGCGCCCAGCAGCAGACAATGCAAAACCAACAGCCCCTCCAGGGCAAACACGGGAGATCGGCTCATGTAGTTTGTGCGTTTTGTTTGTCCACGACTTAAGAGTCCACAACTTCTAACCGAGAGTTATACCACATTTGAATACTAAACTGAATGCTAGACGCACAAGTGAAGGAGGCAGCAAGACACCGAATACAATACACTAAGGACAAGATGTGGACGGCAGTTGGGAGAAAACGGCGAGTATTTGCGGAGGAGCAGCCAGTCATAGGGAGGGGCTAAAGGTCGTGAGATCCCCTAGCGGAGTGCAACTGAAACAAGTCAGGAGAATGCCGGTAGCAAAGATCCTGAAAATTTCCTTAAGTTTTTAGTTCCACAGAACACAAATTAGCAAACATCGTTTCTTCTCGTTCTCGTATATTTCATGCAGAACACGGACAAACACCAAAATGTTGGGAACTTTTGGTACAATACCCCCTCCCCGCGGTGAAAAGTTAGAATCATCTGTCTCGCCGCTGATAACCGCGCCTCTGTCGAATGCTATAATGATGATTTATATCTCGCTGGCTGTGGACGGCGTGCGTTGGCAGGCTATTTGTCAGCAAGAGACGAATTGGATCATAATCGCGTGCTAACGATTTCCAATATTTATCTCATTTTCTACAAGACCATCGTCGTCCCGCGAGACATACGGCAGTCATTTCCTCATCATTATCAATAACAGCAGCAGCAGCAGCAGCATTTAGACCATCAAGACGCGTGATCTATAGACGCTAACGTCTAAATATACATCGTGAGTCAAAAAACAGGACACTTGATGTTTCATTATTATGATTTCGGCAAATATAAACCGATTTTCAAAATTATTTCGCCAGAGGATTCCAGAGGAAACATGCTATGTACAATGATAAAGACTCCCACCGCACCTGAGGTGCGTTGCTACACTACCTTGTGAATTGTGAAGATTCAAAAATGCCACTTATTTGGCATCATCTACAACGAACTGTTGCCGTGTTCCAAAAAAAATAAAGTCTGTGAACTGTGCCTGTTTACCTTTATCTATCTCTATATATTGCGTCTGTCAATGTCACCGTATCATACCGTAACTTTGGCAAATATAAACCGACTTTCAAGATTCTTTCACCAAATGATTCAGAAGAAACTTTGCAGCGTAACCGGCTTAAAATAATTTTCATCTTACCTGTAGCCAACTGTGTTGCCCCCACTACTCTGTGAAATTTAAAAACAAAAAATACTACCCATTTTTACTTGGACTGTTTATTACGCTACACAATCGTAAATACCACTGTCAGCAAAGACACCAGCATTTCAGCTTCGATTTGTCATTTTTTGTGTTCTGTGATTTCCCAAGGTAAGGTAGTTGCACTAGTTAGTTGAGGTGGGAAATGAAACCATCTTTCGATGACGCCTAGACTGACTACCGACTATGGCAAAAATTATTGTAATCGGACACTTAGTGTTAAAGTTATTGTAGAAAATGTAGTCACATGTTTTTATGGGACACAGTGTATAATTCGACCACTGCCTATAATGTCATCATATAGACGGCAAATATCAAAACCGTTATGATGGTATATCTCAGTGAAAATAATCCGATTGTGCTGAACTTTCGGGAAAATGCAGGCCTTGGACCTATAGTGTTATATTTGTATTTTTCGAAGGTAATAAAAAGCATCACAATGAATGTGCTTATCTGGTGCGTCATAATAATAATAATAATAATACCAGGACAATGTTTATGGTGCTGTCATCATGCTGTAGCAGCATTGCGAGAGTTCACCCTGGTTCACGCGGTGAGCGCAGCACGGCGCCAGGTGGCCGCCGA
>Ga0056114_1001074_pt1 | contig 11599 bp, 7 predicted proteins | sample WorMetHERISLAND1_FD_77005 | JGI IMG/M metagenome (GOLD analysis project Ga0056114, IMG submission 77005) | Marine gutless worms symbiont microbial communities from Max Planck institute for Marine Microbiology, Germany - Olavius loisae HERON... ...
CATCGGAACCACCGCCGCCGCCGCCACCACCACCGAAAGATCCACCAGAACTATCACCCCCTCGGCCCCCACCGTCACGACCACCTCCATAGAAATCTCTACCGCCATCTCTACCTCCACCACCACGATCACCATAGCCACCACCACCACGACCGTATGACCCTCGGTCGTCCCGACCTCGTCCGTAAGAACCTCCTGGTCCATCGTCACGACCAAACCGTTCCTCTCGATCACCGTACGACCCTCTACCACCACCGTCTCGTCCACCACCGCCATATCCGCCGTCGCGGTCACTGCGGCCGTATGAGCCACCGCTATCCCGACCTCCGTCTCGGTCACGACCTCGTCCTTGGCTGAACCGGTTGCCGCCACGGCGATCACCTCCGTAGTCATCTGACAACAGAACAAACAGCCAGCAACTCGTCAATATCGGCAACATGGCACACTGTCTCACATACAACCACTCCATTTCATTCAATCCATTACAGGAAAAGGCTATGAAGAACATCATATTCATTCAACTAGGCTCTAGTGGAGTACTTCCTACTTAGAGAATATGTTGCACAGAAATTAATCATCAATGCCAATGTTATTCTCCAATATGAATATTTGACATCTGGTAATGAAGCAACTTTCAAAACGTCAAAGTGAATTCTGCCAGGGTTGACGATACTCCAGAATGGACCAGTCCTGCAATGTCCATTGTTCAGGTGGTACTCTTATTCACAGACACTGAATAAATCCATGTGTAAGTGTAACCTTCCTCACTGGTTTTGTGGCTTATGTGACCCAGACACAAACTGCACAGCACTTTCCATTCAAATGATATTAGTGTCAACTACTCACTCAACCTACTTCCCACGGAACCACATTCACATTCACACTGCTGTTTACAAGTAAGAAGAACAGGTGAATACATCTCTAATCTTCCATAAGCATTCACGCGCAGCTTTTTGAGCAGCCAATATTTATATATTATGTGAATACAATATTGTTACGTTGACATCAGCATCGGACTATTGCAGATGCACATGAACACACATTCTCACATTCCAGTCAACTGTCTTGTTTGGAAATCCCGCCCCAAGAAATATGAAGTAATGGTTAGCAGCTAATGGAAGGTGATCACTAAAAAAAGACTCAAATGTGACTGTGAGTGGTAGGTAACTTAACACCACTTGCTGTCAGTGTGTGCGGAATAATTCATTTGTTAAAATATTGTGCGGAACATCTCTTCACCGAATGCAGAATACGCGGCCCAGAAATGTTGAAAGCCATCAAGCAATGATAACCACAGTTGGACTGTCATGAAACCAGTACATTTTGGAGCCAAATCCAGAGAATAATCAAATCAAAATCGCAGGATCAACACGATGTGTTGTTAATATTTTGAAACATGTCTACTGTGTAGCCAGACTTTAAAAACTGGAGTATCCATTCCCAACCACAACCACTTTTTGCTCCTTCAAGCTCGTCTCTTTCACACCTCCTAGCAGCAAACATTCTAGTTGCAGAGCAGCCTTCACAGTAAGAGTATGTGGTTTGTCTCAGTAAAAATTTAATACCAGCAAAGCCCATTATGAATGTTACCATTATTTCTGTAAAGACAAACTTTATTTTAAAGTTTTGTGGATCAGAGGTTCAAAACTGAGCCTTTGTCGACTGGTCAGACATTGATGCATATTCTGTATTAAAGCCTTCTGTGGCAAAGATTCCAGTGACTTCTGCACTTTCATGGCATGCTGACACTTCCCAGTAACAGACGTGTTCACGTGATTTCTCTGTGTAGTTTCGCCAGAATATTTGTTCAACTGAATGCTGTTAGTTAGAATAAGATTTCACAAATCACTGATGAAATCCAATTCGGGAATGCCCTTGTTGATAACAATCAGCTAACTAAGTATCAAGACTGGACGTCTAATACACATGTGTAATAGGTGGGGTTCAGACAGACATATACGACACCCACAATGACTTTGTCAATAATGTGTTGTTTAAATGTTCATGCGATGACCATGGCTGGCAGCCAGGTTTTCAGTGAGACAGTGCTGAAACTGCTCCATAGGTTTACTCAGTAGACATCTGCATAGTGTTGAGCTGTGTCATAAACCACCATCACAGCACTCACGACAGCACAGCATGTCATCATACCTGACCTTACATTCGTGGCAGTGACCAGTGATGAGAGGCCATCACATTATGGACCAATGTGGAAAACCGACGCAGTAGGTAGGAAAGGACAGCAAACGTTTACTGCATTTTATTATGTCCCACTTGACTAATAGAGTCTGCCACTGCCAGCAGAGGCTTCACTTACATAAATAATATCCGTCCACCTGCTGTACAAATGCTAAAGCACACCTAATCTTGAACCAACTGCGAGTTTAGACTGACTAATGGCGACTAAGACACATGCCAATAACAACACAATCAAAAATGTGTGATTGTTAGCAGATGAAACGCAGCTACAGCACGTGTGGTGTGTCGGCTATGCAAGGCCAGAATGAACACCACAGTCTAGTGCAGCAGCTACTGGGTAGACCAGTATATCAACCACAGTCTTGACAGTGCCACAGGACTGTTTTGCTCAAGGACAAGTGACCAAAGACAAGGACATCACTTATTAATGGATGATACCTGGAAACCTATATGAAGTGTCAACCATGTCTTGTATATCTATATGCACTAGGCACCTGCTTGATACAATATACCAAAAGTACTCCTTCATTCCATCAATGACTGAAGAGAAAGAGATACATTCCTGGTTTTCATTATGTACCAGCACATGCACCGATGTTATTGACACAGTAATTGCTATACCAGATGTCTCATCATACATAGACACTATTTACATTCACTCCTGACCCAACGAAGACCACTTAGCCTAATCAGTCCCTTAGAAGCCAAGAGCACAACTACTCATTGCAGCACATAGAACTCTCTCTACAAAAATTAGTTTGTCAATAGTTTAACACGACTTAGTTCACGTCAGTATGCACCTTGTTTGTAATTGTATCATGATAACTACTAGGGTTACTCTTTGCATTTTTTATTACAATACTGTATGATTGTAGTATATTTGCATTTTTCATTTATGTGTATTATCCATGTTTAGCGTGTGCATGTCACACCACAATAACAAAGGCTACTTATTTACTTATATCATGTATTTACTAAGTACACTGGCCATTGTATATGAACATCTGGTTTGGAGCCCACACTGAAAACCACTTGCACTCAAACGTCACACATTTTCTCACGTTGGAACACACTTGATTACTGTTGAGGAAGAGCAACATTCTATCACCTCGCAAATGCAAGACAGACAGTATACCAATAAACCATTAGTTGAGAATATTTCACAAACATAAGATCATTGTGGACTTCTTAACAGAAACCAGGCACAGCTTTTCAACTAATGCATTATTCAAGTCTGACGGCTTTATTTCTCCGCCCAGCACAGCAACAGCATAGCATTAATTACATGCATCTATGATAAGCATAGTTGGTCCTAATGATCACCCACTGAACTGCTAGCATTAGTCAACAAATGATGCTCTTCCTATATTAAATACAATCAATTTTTCATTCTGAACATCGACTTACCACCACCAAAACCTCCTTGTGAACCGCCGGCTCCTCTACCTCTGCAGAAAACGAACATCACTTGTGGTAGTTTCGGACTGATGCAACAAGGAGCGTGCTGGCTCCAATATGCATCACCGTTGAGCAACCATCAAACGTCATGTGTGATTGTTGACCATCCAGAGCCATAAACCAGGCAACACATCCCTCCCCAGTGGCAAAGAGCACCATTTTCCAAATTTCTTTATGCTTTGGAATTACCCAAAACCGAGCAGTCGGTAGCTAATTGATTTTCAGTAGCTTTTAAACCCAGTCACAATAACTGGTTCTCTGTTAGTTCTCAGAACATTTGACTGCAATTAGTTTTTAACATATATATATACTTCAAGGAGTTTATACAGTTGTATTTTGTTTGTTTTACCGTGACCAGACGACAGTCACTGTTGATTTCATAATGCAATACCAGTGGTTTCTTCTGATGCGGCTTTTTGCATTTACCAACCAATGACACTACTGAAGCTTATGACCGTACTGTCTTCTGCATACATACCCATTTACCATACTTAGAACAGTGTAAATTTATTGAAACCAGTTTAATAGAAACTGATATTATTTCTATTCACTCACATACAAACTCCTCCTTGACCAATGGGCTCAGTATTTGAGCCTGTTGTACGTGACGATCATAATATTGTTGAATGATGAACATGCAGAGTTCTGTAGTTTTGACAAATATATTATCCACGGTTTAACAAACTGTAGTGTCAAAATAACACGCAAAAGTACCACATATTCACCTACTGCACCACAGTACGTGCAGCTTAAACCATAATATATTCACCCTCAATAATCCAACACTGGTTTGTCTTTTTTTTTACCTTATAATCAATTCCACTAGTACCAAGACATTGAATTGCCATGAGTGTCACATTATGTTAGCATTTATTTTTACACCTTTGCTTTTACCCAGGTAACTTTGTAATTTACAATAAAAGACAATCAGATCACCATTTATCAACTGGTATTTTTTAAGCAAATATGGATTTTCACCACCCACTATCATAATGCACATATTGTCCCTATTTTAGCACTGCTCTAGCTGCTCTTTTTAATACCACATGGGAAGTACCACAGTGCCTAGAGGCTGGGCCGGGTGAGTACACCTGTAGCTCAAATAACAGAATCAATACAGTTAATGCAGTTTCATCGCTTCTGTGACAGTAACCACTAAATGTGCAAAACTATGAACAACACCTTAGCTAAAGACATTACACAGATCACCTACTTGTTGATACATACTGTTGAATTTTATACATGCATAATGCCTGATATGCAATCTAGTGTTTAACAGTTCAAAGCCCAGGTAAATGGGGAGGGTGCAACAGGAAGGGAATTTAGAGTAAAAATAGGGTTGTTACTGGTTAAACGGGTCCGAAAGAGCCGGACCGCTTACAAAAGAGCAGTCTGGTTAACCATTCAGTCCTTGCTGTTGTCAGGTCGTCCACAAGTACGCGGTGACCAGTCCCCCACACACCTCACATCATGCAGTTGTGGCAGCAGGTCTGCAGACATCGAAGTGACAGGTGATAACCATGTTCACTTGGACATATTTACCATGACCTACATCAGTGGAGTGGACCACCCACCAACATCCTCAACCAAACTTGATGAGAGGCGATGGTGGTGGCAGAGCGATTACATCGATGATCACTCCAGGTGATAACTGCCACATTGAGACTTGAATGAGTTCCCATAAATGAAATTCTCTGACATAAGTCTTTGAATATACTCATAGGTTGAATGATAAACTACTTCAAAATGAAATTCATTAAAAAACAACCTTTTATTGATTATCGTTGACGTTTCGGTTTCGACTGGAGCCTTCGTCGGAACAGTCTGTCTAATCGCCGTTCGCCGCTCAGTTTCGGGGCGAACAGGACGTCGTAGATGTGGGAGAGTTGGTAAGACCCCTCGTCTCTGTTCATCGACTTGTCTTGCTCCTTCCTGATATGTATCGCCTCCTTGATCCATCTGTCCACTGTGTTGCTTTCTCTGTCGATGACCTTGGCCTGATCCCAATCTATGACGTGGTTGAGAGAGATAGCATGATCTGCGACTACTGATTTGTTCTGTTCTCTGAACAGAGATGAGGGGTCTTACCAACTCTCCCACATCTACGACAACCTGTTTGCCCCGAAACTGAGCTGCGAACGGCGATTAGACAGACCATTTACTTCTGACGAAGGCTCCAGTCTAAGCCAAAACGTCAACAATAATCAATAAAAGGTTGTTTTTTAATAAATTTCATTTTGAATTCTCCGACATAAATTTCTTCAGAATTAGCATCCCTAGACTGACACTGACAATCCACCGGATGATGCCAGTGCGCCTGACATGCACCCTCTCACTCCCCACGCCATGTCAATGCGACCGCTGTCGACGAATTGCTTTGAAGTTGGGTCACCCATTGCAAGCGAGTGTTATGTAGTATGGTCTGTAGATGGCGGGAGAGAACAGTGGTGTTGGATGGCTAATCAACATGACCACTGATGCATATTGTAACTGAAACCATCACATGAATCATGTAGCGCCACGCAAGTATGTAACAGTTAAGCAGTCCACAAGTCTTTTTGCCATGGTTAACCAGTTATAAAAACAAACGGTCTTAACAACCCTAGTAAAAAATACATTGGGTTGAGCAGCTGGATGCAGTATGGATCACACAGGACAAATGACATTCGCCAGTGATCACTCATCCACACAGCTGACCATCACAAAGTGATGTCACACGATGTGTGTGTGCGTAGGACTGAGCTAAGCTTACTCTCGCTGTATTCATGTCTGCTGCAAACCAGAGCAATAGCTCTGAGTGCCAGAGACCACTGACGGCCTCATCAAATACAGAAGCTGGCATACAAAGGAAGGGCAGGGTTTAATTTCTGGGTTCCCCATGTCATCTCTGACTGTGTATTATACACACAGGTTAACCGGAAAGAATGGTCACGAATACATAAGAGGACAAGAACGGTGTTTTACTTTGCTAACACCTTACAGTTTTCAGCAGCATCTGACCCAGGCTGTCCTTAGAAGCAGACCTTATATGACTTTGCTTGTTGCTACACAGTCGCTGTGTTGTTTAACCTTATGACTCAACCATACGACCAAGACTAAAATATGTACTGCAGACACCTATCATAAACGTCATACCGTAACAGTCAAATATCACGCATATAACAATTATGTTTTATCACGGTCCACAGATCTGATTGATGAATTCAACAATGTTTGTGTACCTTTGTGTTGTATCTTCTAACAGTTGCCTCAACACAACAGCATGGTGTACTGCTCCATGCAATGCAATCACCGAGTTACCGATGACTGTAAGGTTTTGAATAAAGCACCACAGTGATACAATAGTCCATGCGATAGTGCTTCCACTAATTATATTTAGAACACTATTGTGGTTTTATAGATAAGCCTGGTCTGATATCTGCCAATAACTGGTGCTATACTATGCCATTGCAGCACATCGCCATCAGTCACACTGCATGTCTGGCTCTAGCTGTGTGAGTACATGCACTGCAACTGATGTTGGACAGCCACGAAGGCATAAGGCCAAAGTCAAGCTGGAGAAAACCTCCTTGTAACACCTGGTTCATCACGTCCACGTGTCAGCCGATGCCAAGCCGTTGTCAACTCTCTGGCAATCCAAAACTGGTAAAGGCCACAAAGCAGCGCAATGGTCCATAGGAAATATGCAAACATGATGACAGTGATTATGCAGCACCAGACTGATTATTATTAGATGGTTTAGATGGTCATTGGTCGGGTTCCATTCTCAACTCATGTTAGCAATGAGTGAAGGTCTCTGGATTACAGCTAATCAAAACTTACAATAAAACTGCCAAATAAAGAAAGCTCACCTAAAACCACCGCCGTATCCTCCCCGGTCACTGCCTCCATTGTCTGCAAAATATACACAGATCAATCGTGCTTTGACTACTGCAACTCAATTCAGTGAAAACATGGAAATTACAGTAGAACTTTGTTAGCATGGACCACTCAGTTAACACAGAATTATTGCTAGTCCCAGTTGATATCCTATCGATTTCTGCACAAAATGACATAACAACATGGCCACGTGATACAAAATTCACCAAACCAGTGTTAATACAGTGACGTTTATAAAATCGTTTAACATCTTAATTAACCTACATGGATCAATTCAGATCAGTGATTCAGTGTGGCAAAAACAATGCAGGCTCTGACATCGACAACTCTGAGGAATGTAGTGAATCAACTTTGAATGCTTTATGCTGCTTTCTCTAACCTCAACTTCCGTGGCATTTCCACAATCAACTTCCCCGACATCACACTGGCCACTGATGAAGATTCAGTAATTCTACTGAACCAGTATACAGTCAGGTGCTGCAGTATGCAGAATCTAGGCACTGTGCAGCTCCCACAGCATTGTAATGACAGACGCCTTTAGATGTCCTTCGTGTGTGCAGCGTACAAAATAAGGGACATTAATAGACATTGCTAGCCATTAGTGCATTAACACATTTTTACTTTAGTAGCTTTCCCTGCTTGACAGTTAAGAGGTAGCACTGTAAAATGGTCTACTCCAGTACACTATCAAGCACACATAAATAAACCTAGATTACACACGGACATACCTGCACCACTGCGACCACCTCCACGCTGCCCATATCCCCCGCCAGCGCCGCCGCCGCCTGAATCAGATCCATAATCACCCTGCATACCATAACCACCATCATAGCCGGGCTGCCCTGGAGGAGGCTTTCCATATCCAGGCTGTGAAGTACCACTCTGACCATAGCCAGCACCTGACAAAACACACAGCACTCGACTGACTGACCGCTATGATTACCACATCAACTGTATGTTCACAAATATTACATACACAGCAGTGCAGTGAGATCACGTGACTGCATCGGCACAGAATGACACTGATTTCAACAACACATACAACTCCATGACGACATTCTATTTTTATCTCGACATCAGCAACTGATATTAAAATGAACACAAGACTCGCTGCTGAAGTGCACTGGGCAGACACAGACCACAGCACTGACACTTGAGCATGACACACCGACACACCATATCACAAAGTGCTAATTCTACTACTAGCATCACCAATGCCTCGGGTTTTCATTAAACTGTATTAGTTTTCTGCAGCTGCGTCTATGCAAAAAAATAATTAAATTTCTGGAGCATGTCTTTCTTCAGTAGACAGGAATAACAATGTGTGTGACTGTGTGTATTATCAGCTAAGTCCACATCACACCTGGTTGTTGACCATATCCACCAGCAGACTGCTGCGGCATCTGACCTTGTCCGTAGCCACCGGGCGGACCTTGCTGTGGCTGCTGCTGGCCGTAGCCCTGCATGGGCTGCTGTGGAGCCTGTTGCTGTTGTTGATAGCCGCCAGGCTGTTGTGGCTGCTGGGACGGAGGCTGTTGCTGCTGCTGCTGTGGCTGCTGCCCGTAGCCAGGCATCTGTGATTGGCCAGGGTAGGCACCGGGTTGCTGGGCTCCGCCGGCTGCAAGTATCAAACAGCAACCACTCAATCCTGTGTAACGTAATGTTCCAAGTACAACTCAATAAATACACAGACATGGCAACTCTCACAGTGCAACAGAACGCATGCAAAGATTAGAAAGACCCACAGTAGAGAGCAGCATATCACAGACAATACCATCCCCAAGATGGAATGGGTGACACCAATCTACATCTGGCTCATTTATCCTGCCAAATTTCTTTATAAAACACGTGTGCCCTCTTGGAGCGGTGTCGTAATCTGGCCTTGACAGATCATACCCGCCAAATCAAGTCTAGATCGGTTATCGTGTAAAAATATGGATTGATGCAAAATACTGGATAAAATTGTCAGGTTCAACCTCCAAATTTTTTGTCCAAATAAGTTTGGTTGTCGTGGTAAAATTGGTAGCTGGAGCATGAATGGCTGGTGTATGAACATTAAGACGTGTGAAAGATTTTGTACTCTGGGGCTCTGCCTCTTTTGGTGTTTGGTTTGAGACTCTAGGAACCTTGGTCAATGGCACCAACTTGTTACTGTGTTGAATTTGGTAGCCCGTTGTAACATCATTGCAAGTTAAGTTTGCAATAAAAAAACTTTTGCCCACCTAGGGCCACATGTACTCAAAACTTATACACTTCTAGCAAGATACAATATTTACTAGTATGCCAACTTTCATGAAATTCATCCAGAACTTTTTCAGTTATCCTGCATACAGTCAAACAAAAATACAGTTCAGAAATGTAATCCTCTATGATGAAACTGTCGGGAACATTAAGAGCAATCCACTAGCTAACGTCATCCTTGCAAAAGAAAATGAAAATGTAATTTTGTAATGTAAGCAAGAGCTACCATACTGACTCTCTTTTGACAACAGTAACATGAAACATACGGAGCTCACAGGTGTAAATAACTCGGAAATAACAGAAAATGCAACACATGACGTGCCACTGCCAACAGAAGCAACAAATATTGAAACTACGTACGCATCTGTCCATATGGCATCTGCTGCTGTGCACCATATGGCATTGTTGCAGTTGCACCTCCTGGTTGGCCCTGCTGACCTTTCACTGAACTATCCTGCTGGCCGTACTGACCCTGACCATATGGATACTGCATCTGTCCATAGCCCGCTCCATAACCCTGCTGCACCAGCCACATGCAATGCTGCAAGCTTCAACGCGGCATAAGCCTGTTAATACTGCTACGTCACACTATTCAGCAACATACAGTACTGTACTAATCAAGACTCAGTATATGAAGCCCCGTGTGGACTCGGGAACGTTGTAGAATAAGCACACCTCGTTTCCTGGCTGAGTGTCGTAAGAAGCGACTGAACCAGGCTAGTTTTGTTTTGCTGTGTTTTGTGTTGTTTGCTTCTTCTGGGTTGTACTTAGTTTCTGTAGTGTCTGTTTTTGATTTGTCTTATTTCACGTATTTGCAGCGTATACCAACGTGAATGGCACTGTATAGCCTAATTGTGCTGATGTGCCAAGAAACTGCTCACTAATTCATTCAGTATGTATGAATATTCAACAATTGTCTAACTGGGCAGTTACACAGGACTGACCACATGGCTCTGGTCATGCCACTGACCAGTGACCACCCACCACACTTCACTGGTCGAATTTCTCCATAGCAGTACTCTCAGCATACGAATTAATTTACACGACATTTTACCACACTTGCTGTAAAGTATAACTTAATAAGTGTTACAGTTCAAAATGTAAAATTAATAATCAAAGACCGTAACATAATAATAATTACCAATCTTCGGTTAACCAATTATTTCACATCCATTTCACATCCATGACATCAATTACCAGTGAACGCTAGAACCATATATTATTACAATCACACTGCAAGACTTCAGTAAGCCTGTTGCTGATGGTCTTACCTGCTGGCCATATCCCTGCTGTCCACCATATGCAGCAGGGTTTTGTCCAGGATAATTCATTCCGTAATTGTAACTAACAATAAACACAGCATGAACATAAAATTAGTGTATACAAGACATAAGAGAGATAACTATCGTAGCTCAGGTCTGAAAACTATCCTCAGTGTAAGATAAATATTTAAAAAAATAAACAAAAAAACTGTAAAAGATTTTTAAGCTATCCAGAAAGACAGATCTTTTATCTTCTTTCTGGAGTGGATAGCTTAAAATATTGTACAGTTTTTAAATTTATACTACTGCAACCGTATACCTGTATAAACTGGATCACTGACTCAATTTTGGCATGATCATAGCACACGATCTGACAACTCAACTGGCAGTTAAACTGAGGGCATTGTGATCAGGTGTTTATACACAAATCTATAATCAGTAGGGAAGCCACCCCCGTTCACAACGTTCGCCCCCGGGGATTCGGGGGTATAAAATCTCACCCCCGGGGCCCCGGGGCTCCCCGGGGGTAAAGAGTACAAACACAGTATATGAAGCGAGAA
>Ga0056114_1001075_pt1 | contig 11599 bp, 6 predicted proteins | sample WorMetHERISLAND1_FD_77005 | JGI IMG/M metagenome (GOLD analysis project Ga0056114, IMG submission 77005) | Marine gutless worms symbiont microbial communities from Max Planck institute for Marine Microbiology, Germany - Olavius loisae HERON... ...
AATGAATGACCTTGACCTTTGTTTAGAGGTCGTATCAAGGTCACGTCAACCGTTGCGTTACATTTGACGTTAAATATCTCGGAAACCGTTAGAGATAGAGGTTTGGTTTCAAAGGACTACCAACAGGAAATGGCATATGGGCTATCGTATGGTCACGTGACCGATGACGTCACGTGACCTTGAAAGGTAAAACTCGTGACCCCAATACGCTTGGAGCGCAATATCTCGAAAACTACTTGAGCTAGATACTTCAAATTTGGTATGCGGCTTTGTATTGAGTACCTAGCAGGCGCACAAATAATTTCCCTGAAAGTGGGCGTGGCCTAGGTCACGTGACCCCTACAATTTTTGGCATACGGTCGGCTATCCTAGCGACAGCTTGGCTTCTTGTTAGACCACGGCTCATGCTAAATTGCCCGTGCATGCCGAAGGACTGCGAACAACAGCAGTGAACGGGGTCGCAGAAGTGCACCTACAAACCTGAACTGGGTGCAATTTACAACTGGAAGATCACCCAGTGGTCTGCACCCACTTCCGGTTTCTAAGTGCACTGCTAGGCGGAATACTTCGTTGACTGTTCCTAATCGCAATCGTCTTACGGCTGGTTCTACTAGTTTCTGCCTATTGGTCTCGAGCCAGTCAACAGTCGCCCACGTCCTTATAGCCACCCAGCACACCTGCACTCGGCCTTACAGACAGTCGTCGTCACACTCGACGCCCGTGGTTTAATAGACGTAAGACTACGATAGACGTGCACTTGCACGTGCACAATCCACCGGATTGAGACCGGATTGTTGGGAATCAGAATGTCGCTGAGATGCAATCCGGAGTTTCTCACGCAAGCAACTCAAATACCTCGCGAGCTCTGAGTCAGTGCACCGTCCTATAATAGTCTGAAAATTCTGCAGAGTACGGAAGCAGATTCCTTTTCAGTAAAATCCCACATAATACTAACTATTTAGGAACCTTAATTCCAACATATAAGGCAGGTACGTGCGACGCTGCTTGGTGCGCGCCATGTACCTGAGCGCCTTTGTGGTGGCTATGTCTACTTGGGGCGCTATATCAAGTGTTCGACCTTTACCTTTTTAACATAAATAGTATGTATCGCTGTTTGCTGCACAGCCGACACCCTAACGAAGACCGTTACAGACTGGCTGAAGTTTGTCAGTTCTCAGCAAGCGAGATGCTAGTACATCGTTTTTTTGCGAGTACTTGCTGCCACACATCACAGACACGGTCGTTTTGTGCGTTCCTTGGAATTCAAGACAATAAACAACTTCTCGTCAATAAACCAGATAAAATTCACCATCGCTACAGGATAATGTTACAGCAACAGAATGACTTGTCATGATTCTGTCATCAGAGAGTGACCCATGCGACTTTAGACGTGTGTTAAAGAGAAAGGCGGACATTTTTGAACAGTTTCAATTCATCAGTGACTTGAGTAACTTTCTTGTTGAAGTATGTAAAATAGCTGACTATCAGTCGATGAATTATTGCGCGAAACAAAGCTGTTAAAGCTGTGTTCTCACCGTTCTGTCTGGAGGCCGTTATTTACGAACTTTTATAACATGACGTCATAATTACGTCATCGGCCGCAAATCATACATATACTTAGGTTTTATATTGGCGGAATTTGCTGCAATTTTTGTGTAAATCTACGCATTAAACTGGAGAAATAGAAGAAAATGTGAGGGTTTTTAGGAACACAGTTAGTTTCAACGTAAAGCTGCAAAAAATTTAGTGCCCTTTGAACCACATCATTCTTAGTTTGATAGAGCCACCGACACACCGGCAGCGAAAAAATCACGTTAAACTCTGCGTTTTCCGAGGGTGAATCAATTTTATCGAATCACAAGGAACAGTTGCTGTGAGTGCGAAATGTAGGCTGACGAATGCGCTATGATCTCTAGATGACATCTTATTTTAAACACCGGAAATGTCTATGAAGTGTCCAATGAGAGCCGAACGTTATTTCCATGCGGGAGGGGATGATTCATTCATTCATACATTTGATGAGTTGTTGCTCTTCAGTATCGGAAATGAGTAAATGTTTTTTGATCGAACCGTTTTAATAGTGCAACAACATATCTTTCACTCGTCTCTCTGTACGTCAAACATTGGATGAAGTGATTTTGTATTATCAAATCAGCATCCTGTCAGCTGTGTTGCCTCTAGTTATCTGTAATCTACGCTGGTTAATGTTCATAGAAGCAACAGGCGCAAACAGAACGAATCCTTTTGCGAACACACAGTACAGCTCTGCGTCCGTCATAGATCGCGGTGGTTAACTAATTACCTAATACTGACGCGAACCCTATCTGCTGACACCATACCTACCAACCACCGGGCGTCTGACCCTAACCGGCACACGACTCCCTCTTTAAGCTGCCTGTTTTGTAATCGCACATGTTTACCATCCTGGCCTGTGACGGGAGCCGGAGAGATGGTTACCGGTTTTTTTGATTGAGCAGGGTTTGAGTCTCCACCAACACAGTATAGGTTATACGGGCGACGGGGATGGTTACCGGTCACTAGTCTACTCCCAAAACTATAATAATACTGCAGAAACTATTGTAATGCTACAGTGTCGCTGTACTGGTAGTAGGCTATGACTATAGTGACTCATCACCGAGACACAGTAAGACATCAACCCGTTGACACCCACCGGTACCATATGGGCACCGTACATCTATAAAGCATCCTGTACCACACCGGGTTAAACCGTCATTTGTAATTTTTGACATCCGGACACTCTGACGCTCAGCCATGAGCGTCAAAATGCCCGGATGTCAAAAATTACAAATGACTGCTTAACCCGTCAACAGTGGGTGTTAAAGGGTTAACTGGCGACGATAGTGACAATGATGATCGTACTTGAAAGCGAGCTTCTGTCGTGACGTGCAGCCGAAGAACGGGACGGAAAATGCGACGGTCCACGACCGTGCTCGCGCACAGTCGAACTTCGGCAGACCCCAGATGCCTTCAGCGGCCGTCGTCTTGACGGGCGCTACGTGGTCAGCGGCTGCCGGCGACTGGGCGGCGACCGTGCGATTACAGTCGTCTCGGCGGGGCCAGAGCAGCGGCGAGAAATGGTTCTGACGGTGACGACGGAACCACGAGAACTGGTTCGTGGTGTCTGGCGAACCGCGCAGTTCATGAACCATGTCGCGCATGTCCAAGTATTGCACCTGAATCGACCATCACATAAGCACATCAGCCACAGAACAGTGAGTGTTTTCAGCAGACAGGACGAAGTCACCGCCGCTGAATGCAGGTTCGGCCTGGCGGTGCTGATAAGGCCGGTAATTGCGCGATATCAGTGAAAAGAGTCATATTTTCTGAATGTACAGACTCACCACCGGACGCCTGACCCTAACCGACCCATGACTCTCTCTTAAGCCGTCTGTCCGTCGATTTCGCAGATTAACATTGTCGATCGTCCTCGAAATATCAAACCGTTTCAATGTAAATCACAAAAACTTTCTCGCCGACATGTGGCTCTATCTCGGACAGAATACACACAAAGTTACTGTAGAAAAGTAATATGAAACCACATATTTACCCAGTTGACTATCGACCTCTATCTATGTTCACTGTCCGTCAGCGCGTCTGCCAGATGAATGCTGTTAACATTAAGAATAATAAGAACGCCGGTGCAGTTGATTCTGGGGATAAGTTACCGGTAAAAATTGAAACTCGTATACTAGACCGTTGCGGAGCTGTGTCGATCGTCCTTATATAATATGTCGGTCAGCTGTTTGTTACAGGAGACCGGGAAAGTCGGTTTATGACACAAGCGGTCGCGTTAATTGTGAAATGAAACGACCACTGCCCCCGGCCCGACGCAAACTTGGACGACAGCGTGACGGACTCGGCCAGTAGGCCTATTGTTTATAACAGTCAGTGAAGCGTGACGAGAGCTCTAAGAAAACGAAGGAATTTTTCCAATATTTATATCGCACCTGCATTGATGACGCCTGTTAACGGTGACCGCGTCGAAACGTCGCAACGACGCTCAACTCTGAGACAACTGGAATGACAGGCTGCCAAGACACTTTAACGATATGTTTAGCCATTTTGGCATGAAACCCGAACCTCTTAAACACGTTTGGACTAGAACTAGACAGAATGATCCCTAAAGATCACTCAGAATCATCGCAGACCATAATTATGTGGTTTGATAGATAACATACAAGTTCCTATTAACTTTTAATAGTAACTATGTCTTCCTTACACCTAAAAATAACAAAATTTGTTATACCCCACCAGTAGTTAGCGTCACCGTTAGCTGTAACCCGGTCGGAAATTTCGTAACAGCGTCAAAAAGTTTCGAAAAAACTACAATGTTGACTATCAAGCGGTGACAGAATAGCAATGATATGTTTAGCCGGACGGACCGAGAGACTAACCGTTATACCAACATATTGCGCACTGCGTGGATTCGCATACAGACGAGCGACAAAAATGTTATGAGGGAAACAGAACGAGAGGCAATGGCAGAACGATAAGATGCTAGTAATAGCCAATGACGATCAAGGAAACAGTCATGAATGACCTTTAGCGATCATTTCACGCACTAGAAACCTCTCTGGACCAACCATGTCGTTCAAATCCATTATATAACGTCGGAAGCCACGCATGTGCAACTGTTTTTCTTCGGGTAGGCCTATATTCGAACCGATGTAAGCGTTGTTCAAAAACAACTAGAGAGATAAAGAGAGACAGAGAGTTTCACATGCACCAAAAGCTGACGGTGTAATTAAATTAGAATACTATGAGAAGTCATCCATAGGCCATATTTCTGCCAATCATGGTGTAAGGTCGGTCTGGCGGAGCGCGCCTGCAATTCGAGCACTGAAAATGATCGGCCTCTATATTAGTCGGTGATCGGCAGAGATCCAGCAGAAATACCAACGAATTCGTATGAACTCGATGTCGCTAGAGTGTTTTCGGAGTGCTGCAGGTAATCAGCGATATTGAGGTTCCTACTGGCTTGAATTAACAGTAACAGACGGCAGCTGTTCGTTCCATTAGCCGAAGAGATACCGAGTCGAGCAAAAGCTCACGCAGTGTAGACATTATTAAAACATCGGCAAAACATGAAACTTCCAACGCTTGTTTTTAACTCACGTCTTCTGGTCTGACTATTCTAAAACAAGAAAGCCTAGCTGACGCAAAGGTAACCGCGCGACAGCGAAGAAATCTACAGCAAATCAACGATATGCGTTTTCCTATTGATGGCTAATAGTAACCGTGGCGTGGCCGTATTACTTACCGATTGCAAGATATTTTCGCCTATAGGCCTACAGGTTGAATAACCCCGTTTTTGTCCACTGTATTCTGACCTAGCGGAGGAACGCCCAGCAATATCAACGTAAAAAGGTAAAGGTCGAACACTTGATATAGCGCCCCAAGTAGACATAGCTACCGCAGAGGCGCTCAGGTACATGGTGCGCACCAAGCAGCGTCGCACGTCGCACGTACCTGCCTTTATACCTTCCTTGCTATAGCCGGTATTCATTTACTGACCCCGAGAGAATGGAGGGTTGAGTAAGCCCAGGCCCAGGGTGCAAAGAGCAACTGGCCCACGGTTGCTACGCGACAGCCCGCAGCCCACGGACTCGAACCCGCGACCTCGCGGCCGCTGGTCGAGCGCGCTAACCACTAGACCTACAAAGTAATCATCTATACATCGCTGAAAAGTACATTTAGGAGGCTACACAATACATCCCTGACATAAGGGTTTAAATTCACTCGTTTAGCCGTTGTTGCCTCCCAACTCTGCGAAATTACGCGAAATTCCCAGAAAATTCGCACACATAGCAGTTCAGCGTCATCCAAGGACATCAACCTTGGTGCCAATCGAAAGTATATTATGCAACTTCCTATTATCCACCAACTGTAATTTTGGACGTATATCCTATTGTTTTCGAGATACTGACACATAGAAATAGAAAATAGCTTGTTTTCCCTTAAGTTACGCCTTTGCTCAGGGGGACACGTCAGAATTTCTGGATGACACTTAACCCGCAAAACTAGAGAGATGGGGATACTGAGTGGTGAAAATTGTTTTGACTGATCCACCCGACGGACGGGAGGACGAAAGGGCGATAGCATATAGCGCGCTCTGCATATGCCGACGCGCGGTAAAAAAACAGATGAAGCAAATAACTTACAGATGCTGCATGGAGCAGACATCAAACATCAATAGCTAAAAGGCGATCATAATAATCATTGCCAGAAGTCTACAAGAAAATTCTGCATTTTAGCATGGGATTTTTACACCATGATTTTAGTCAATTGCTGTGTTGTAATTTAGCATTAGTTAGCATGACTATAGGCGCCGTCCATTAATTCAAAATTCAACAACACTTTTGAGACAGTGGGCGTGTTTCAGCCTCAGCGGAGCAGTATCTCACTACGCGGTGGTGACGGTCAAGTGCGATAAGCAAAGGCGGACGTTTGCTGACAGCAACACCGTTGTACTACTGACAACAGTCATCATGAGACAGAAAGTCGAAAACGACTATGGCGATTATGGGTTGCAGAATCCTTCTGGCATAGAGAAGACACCTACCTCTATATCAGCAGATAAAAAATTTCCAAAAGTTACTAAACAACAAGTTATACAGCAGCATAGCCAATGGCGATCAAGGAATCACTGATGAATAACCTCTAACTATTAATTTCAGGCATTAGAAGCCTCCAGCTAACAATGTCGTTCAAATCCACTATATAATGTCGGAATAGTTTCCTAGGCTATAGACTCTCCATTGTGACCATTGCGCTATCTCTAACCATTCGGCCGCAATTTACCATCGAATGTATCAAATCGGTAAATGAGAGAAATCTGTCGAACGACGCTGGCAGTCGCTAGACGGACGGTACCATTCTTCAACCCTTTGACGCCCACTGTGCCCTGAGCGTCAGAGTGCCCGGATGTCAAAATTACAAATGACGGCTTAACCCGATCTATTACAAGATGCTATATAGCTGTACCCATATGGCAACAGTGGGCGTCAAATGGTTAAGACCCGACAGTAACAGACGCAGTCGGTAGCAAACCTGAAGTTTGTAGGTAGTCGAGTTGCGAAAGACGTAGGGAGCTCGGCGAGCAGAGGACGAGGACTTGTCACCGGCGTGAACCGGGTCGAAGACGATCACAGCGCCGTAGACGAGTGGATCGGAGCCGACGAGACCAGTAACAAGAGCCTGGTACAACCAGTCACTCAGACCGGCCGACGAATCGCCCGGGGTTAACAGAGCATGGTTCAGCGAATTGGCCGTCTGTAACACGTTCTGTACCTGCAAAATCCATCAGCATAGTCGCCGTCGTCAAGGTGAAACGTAAAGTAGACCTTTACGAGCCAAAGCGTCACCGATCTGTTTCACCGTGACACTCGCGCATAGGCCTACACTACGAGAGATCGCGCATCACGATACCACAAGGTCACTTGTTCTGCAGTCAGTCTGATACATACCTACGTCAGAATGTTAATTCAGGCAGTTAAATTTTTCAACATCTGCACTTAATAAAGTCCACATGCAATTTCTAACCAAGATATTCCTCGTGTATTATCAGAACTACAGCTGCATTAATAATTGAGATATGTACGAAAACTAGTAATTAAACGACGATAAACTAAACTACAGTTAAACCAAATATACTAGATAGAAAGTCTTTCTATCTAGTATATTTGGTTAAACTATTATATAAAGAGCCTGACCGCACGCGATCGTTTCGCCCCTGTGTAAATCATACGTCGAGACTGGGACGGGGAAGAAGAGGTAAGGGATGAACAGCAGTCAGCGTGGTGTCTAAGGGATACTTTGGAAAGCAATTCACTACTGAATGTGGCTGGGCTTAAAACTCACAACAATAGCACCATCATGACCCCCTGTGAGTTTGACATTTTAGTCCCAAATTCCAAAATCTGACACGTTCATTAATGGACTAGTAAGATTGTAATAAAAATCCCAATTGTCGTTTTCAAGTAATCGCTCTAGCAAACAGGGACATCAGAAGTATGGACGAACGACTAAAAACACGTCTCCATGAATACTATCAGTGAATAGTGATAGTATGAACTATGCACAGCAACCCTGAGCTACATACACTGATACAGCACTACACATACAGCTAGTGCCGGGATGAAGAGTTCGTCGTATGAACTTTCTGCAATGGGATGAAAATCTTCGCCACGTTGTTTCTTCCCATTTCAAAAAGTCCCAAACACAGAGTAAGCGGTATACATTTAAGCATATGCATATGCATACAAGCAGGCGAGTGAGTGAGTGAGCGAGCAGTGTTTTACGTCCCCACCAACACAGTATAGGTTATACGGGAGACGGTTTTTACAGGTCAAAAGACCCAACCAACAGTATCAAAGTACTGAAGGAAGAGCAGGCTATACAGCATGTGATTTCCGGTGGTCACCTGATCTTTGAACAAATCACTGAGGACTTCAGGTGAAGCGGTGACGTTGTAGTTCAACGTCATCAAACAGGTGCGAGCTCTGCTGCTGTTGCTCGTTGCTATTGACAACACCATCTCGTTGAACTCGAGTACAGCAGCCACGGTGTCCTGACCGGCTAGATCAATCAACCGTTCCCGCTGCTCGACATCCTCCAAGCCGCCGAAGATTGCCGCGAGGCTGTCGACGGTCGCGCGACGTCCCACACGCCGTCGATCGCCGTCAGTCGCCGTTCGGGTGTCGCCGAGACGCCTTCGTGACCCACCGACGAGCGACGATGAGAGAGCGTAGCACACCAACAGGACGAGAAATAACACGGAAATTGGTCGAGTTCGCGTCCAACGGCTCATTGCTCTATACTCGCCGCTACGACAGCACTGGCAGACTCCCTGAACACGCCATCGCCAGTCACCGAATTAACCCTTTCACGTCCACTGTTGCCATATGGGTAGAGCTGTAAAGCATCCTGTGCAATACCGGGTTAAGCCGTCACTTATAATTTTTGACATCCGGGCACTCTGACGCTCAGGGCTGAGCGTCAGAGTGCCCTGATGTCAAAAATTACAAATGACGGCTTAACCCGGTATGGCACATGATGCTTTATAGCTGTACCGATATGGCAACAGTTGGCGTCAAAAGGTTAAACTAGTAGCATATTGATAATTTCTAAAAGTTACTAAACAAGAGTGCTTGCCTTAGCAGCGGTTAAGACGATACCTCCCTGTCAGTCAGAATGCAATGAACATACACCAGACTATGTTAACTACAGTTTCCGTCACAGGCTGATTACTTACTGTGACAGCGACGGGTCATGTTACGGTTGCTTCAGCTGTACATCACCACGAACTGGGCTGGGCTGCAGCCGTCGACGGGCACACCACGCTCGCGTCAGTCGAATCACAGAAGACAGCGTGTATAACCTCATCCATGCTCGCCGGTTAACGATGTCCCAGTTTCTCTGACGTCATCACCTGCAGCGGCGACTATCTGTGACAGGCCGCCTGTTCGGCGACTAGTGCCGCCCGCGCCGTGCGGCACTCTCTTCGCTCGCCTTCTGACCCCGGCACGGCGTCGAGCTACGGCGCACACGGTCGGGATACGGTCGACGGAGGGACGCGACCCATGCACGTCAGCTGGATGCGTCAATCAGTTTTGCCTGTTCGGCGTTCGGCCATCTTGTTTGTGTGCCATCACCAGTGCTCAGCGTCTGCGTATTGCAGGCAGCCAGTCACGTGTGCCCGCAGGCAGCAGCAGCAGCAGCAGTGAGATAGCATTGATTAGTCTATGCACGACGACCGGCCCAGCCAGGCTTGCGGCGTCGTCTTCTGAGCCGTCGATCCACCACGCCACGCTGACGACTGCTACCCGAACGTGATCCGGCGCTGCAGCCGGTGACAGCGTCACACAGTCGTCACCGACCGCATCACACTCTAGGTCTCCGCGCCGCTGACATTACCCGGGCGCACTCACCAGCGGTCTCAGGCCGGGATGGCGACCATTAACTGCCACTGGTGATGCCCAGATCGGGATGACCACCTAGCATGAATGAGGAGGTGGACAGGCTGGCCTTTTATACGGCGATGGCGTGTCAATAATTATGATGATTCGTAGGATGCGTGGCTGCGCTGCTGCGGCGGCAGGCCTGAAGATGCCCTGCCTGCTGCGCAGAATGTCGATACGTGCTGCGCTGCGCCGCGGCGCCAAGATCGATTCAAGATGGCTGACTAACGCAAATGCCTTGTTACACTTCACTCGCAGCCCAGTCAGTTGTCGTACGGTTGGTTTTAAATGTCCTTATAAAGTGCGCTGACTCTAGTGCCCCCAGAACTCAAATATCTCGGTTGAGGATGAAATGCAACATGTGACGAATTGGGCTTCAACTATTAACAAAATGACCGTGAATCTGCTCAAGACAGTGGAGTTGGTTTTTTGCAGACCGTTGCTGTCTGGCTGTTATATTGTATGAATTCTTTTATATTGTACACTGTAAGCATGCGAGACTGTCACGTGGATTGAGGGTAAACCTTTTACTTACTTACTTTATTACTTCCTTAGTTACTTACTTTACATAACTCCCCAACAACAACCTCGAGGGTTGGTTCACTCGGGTGTACCTGTATAGTATAAGTTTATTGCGGCGCTGTTAACCAACTGGTGTTCTGAAAAAATTGTATCTCAATTTCGGTGACAGATTACAGTTGGTCCAATGTTTTTCCATTTTCAGTTCATCGACGCCGATCAAAATGCGTAAAGTACCAGAGGTCGTGTATATAAGATGCGCCTGTAATATTATGACTGTCTGCATGACGGCACAAACGTTTGTGAACTACTGTATGAGAATAGTAAATAAACCAAAAGAAAAATAACGGTCAAGATCAAACACAAACTGAAGACTATAACAGATATAACGTATAGTCACTGGCATACACTTATAATAACAGTTGCCAGCGCCGTGTTTAGTGACCTCGCGGCCCCTCCGCAAGATCTTTCTTGCGGCCCTCTCCCCTCCGCCCTTCCTGCTCTCCCTAGTCGCTTTTTCTTTCAAATCCTATTGTGACAAAACGACAGGTATCTAGTTTGCATAGGCCAAGCTACTTCCGTGGACAGGAGCTGTGTTGAAAACCTGCTATCGCATTTCACAACTAACAGTTCGATGTTTCGTCCCAGTTACTTAACGAGTGTGTTCTTTGTTTTACTTTTTGGGTGCGTTATTTTTGGAGATATAGAAAAACAGCAAATATAATAGAAACAAGAAAGCCCAGCTGACGCTGACAAACCCGCGCGACGCGAAAGCATGCCGAAAATTGCTCCGATTCGACGTGAAAGCAAGCTGCAGACGAGCGAACGACTTGTTTGAAGTAATGCAGCAGCCGTCATCGCCATCTGGCGAGTGATATTGACGCACTTTGCATTGACGTGTTTTCCACACCCCGCACTTGTTTGACGCCCCAAAGCGGGTGGATGCCCTGCAATATCACAGTCTGCGCGGTAGCGCAGCACTGTTGTAAGGGCGATGAACGCTTTCAGTGGGAAATGCCATTTTCAGGGTCTTCCAGCTCCGGAACCCCTGAACCGATTTTCAAAAAATTTTGCACAGTTGATTACGTCCGTAACCCCAC
>Ga0056114_1001076_pt1 | contig 11599 bp, 3 predicted proteins | sample WorMetHERISLAND1_FD_77005 | JGI IMG/M metagenome (GOLD analysis project Ga0056114, IMG submission 77005) | Marine gutless worms symbiont microbial communities from Max Planck institute for Marine Microbiology, Germany - Olavius loisae HERON... ...
ATGGGCACAAAGACCGGATTTGAATCCGACGACAACTAACGGAGCAGAATCGTTCCATGGTCATCTGAACGCTGAGTTTCTGGCGCCGCATCCGAATATTTACGTCTTTGTTCAAGCTCTTCTGCGACAGCAAACTGCTACTTACATTTCCACTGGATCGCTTTCATTCACACGTCGACAACCAAGAGCAGACTAAGACAAATATGCGAAACACTGCAGTTTTATACCGATTATCGTCGTAGTATTTTAAGTCTGAAGGATTATTTGCAACGTTCAGCTTATCGTGTAGCGCCATAAGCATTTGTGCGAACGTATTAATGAATGATATCTGGTTTTATCATCATGTTGCCCTTTTACAACTTTAATTGCGCTTTTATTCACTTAATATAACTTGCGTTTTTGTTGCATTTTATTTTTCGCTTTCATAATCTTTCATAATAGGTTTTTGCGGTTTCATAACGCGTCCGCGGTAACAAGTCGCCACATTGCTATTGTAATGAATGTATGTCTGATTTTCAGCCGGCCGTACTAACGGTCGCGCTTATGCTACGGTACAGTGTTACAGTGCAACAGTCCGTCTGTCGCCGTCTGTCGTCGTCGTCTGTAATGTTATGTATTGTGGCTAAACGGTGCGTCCTAGAGCAAAAGTTACTATTGAAAGAAAGTCGTATATGAGAAATCGATTGGTACCAGAACCAGAATGAATGACCATGACCTTTGTTTAGAGGTCGTTTAAGGTCACGTGAGCATTGCGTCACTTTCGCAATTGAATAGCGTGGAAACCGTTAGAGATAGAGGCTTGGTTCCAAAAGACCACCAATAGGAAAATGCATATGGAGGGATCGAATGGTCACGTGACCCATGACGTCACATGACCCTGAAAGGTCAAACTCATGACCCTAATACGCTTAGAGCCCAATATCTTGAAAACAGCTGGACTTGCTATTTACAAACAATCGCTAATTTCTAGATAGTCTGCTGTAAGGCAGTACGGTCGGCTAACCTAGCGACAGCTTGGCTTCTTGTTCGCCTGTCTGTCACTCTGTCGGTCACAGATGGCGGTATAACGCCAGTTATCTCAAGGGATCGCGCATCAACGGATGCAGTCGTTTTGGGGGTAACGTTTTATCTGTTGAAAACGACTCACGTTCAACTTGTATATCAAATTTTAGTTGCACATTCAAACACATGCATAACTACCAAAATCTGTAAAAATGGTCACATGAGCGAAAGATCTTGACCATTTTCGTTACTTCATAACCATATCATTATACATTCTTATTCTTACATTCTCATTCGTAATCATTCTTATTCCATAGCGAATGGATGCCGTATTTTCCTAGATATCCGATGATTTATAGAATGGTACTGAAGAAATCATCCAAGATCATCAAAAGTTACATTATTAAATAGAGCTACATGCGTCGAATGACCTTGAACAATATTTGCGCATATATTAAACTAGTGGACGTGGTGCACGAGGCAGACATAACGTGTGATCGTTCCAATATTATCTAATAGGCTGCATGTTCGAGACAATGGCCACAGAGTGGTTTACTATAACTGCAATGGTCCTTCCCGATCAATCCAAAACATCAGAAATCACGTAGTTCGATAGAGAACATAGTTGATGTTCAGTAAGTTAACTGTGGGTCCATCTTGCACCTGTTCCGAGATACAGCGACTTGTGGCCGAAAATCGCGAATTTTCATACCCCTCCTGTTTTATATTTTGCAGTTTTGACACAATACCGGACAAACAGACGGAGAGAGAAACAGAGCAACGGACGGACTGACGCTTTTATTTGGCGCTTAATTGCAGTCATGAACGAAAACGGACGCGCGGCAAAAATGACTTGCATACCAGTTGGAATATAGCGTCGTTACTCTAATTCTCTCGTATTACTGAACATCTCAAACATCCATTTTCAGCGAAGTGATGAACAGAATTCAGATATGGAATATTTACTGTTTAGCATTACTCTAGACAACACAATGCAAGATTAACTAACACGCATAGACACTATTAAACACCGCTGGGATGTAGGCCTATAATGTATGCTGTACTAAACCACGAGTGTGTTGACTCTAAGAGACATTTCAAATACGCGAAACCTAACCGAGACATCGCAGTCAATTCGCTAGTCACGTGGCCAGCAATAAAACATGCGTAGGCCTGCATTATTCATGTAACCATACTAATAATATCGTTTTAGATCAGATTCAAAGCGATTTTTGACCTCTAATGTTGACAGGTGGTAGATAAAATATGCTAATGGTGTAATTTGGTCATTCATGCAGGGTGCTTAATAGTTTTTATGCGGTGCCCTAGGTGGCGCATTAAGCGCTGCACCTCGTCCGTCTGTATGTCCGTCCGTCCCGCGCCTCCGATTTTCTCGAAGCAGGAAAACAAATATGAAACTGCTCTGGTGATAGTGTGATTTGTTTTCCCTAGATTCGTATCATATCGCGGGGTAAACAGTCGTACCATTAACCACTACATCCATATTTGTATCATATTTTGCCTGTAAAGTTCAAATTTGACATATAAGCTAGTCTTACAGGTTGCTTACACCACGTAGTCGTATATTCTGAGTACGTTTTAATGACAGAAGATTTACATATATACGAAGATTATCAGGCGGCATAAAGACCAGTTTCGACACGCGCCATTAATTGAACATTCAGTAGTAAGCCACATAATGAAATTAAGAGCCGAAGAGCGTCCATTCATATTTACAGTTTACAGTCTGTAGTAGGCCATCAACAACCGCCGACAAAAATTACAATTAAAATCAAAGTTAAAAATAATTATTTTTTACAAAGTCGTGCAATCGGGTGTAACCATTTGGTTAGCTAATCATTATAGAATCATAAACTGATGGCTGCATTCTGTATTCGGGCGCTGTGTGCGAATATAATAAACGCCCTTTAACGTCATAGAACATGCTCAAAGTATGTGGGTTTTCTGACACGCCTAACACACCCAAGTAAAATATGCGCACGCCTAGCGCTATGCCTATACTTGCAAGTTCCAACTTAGCTGTACTCGTGTTAACTGTTAGACAGTGACTGAATGATTAACTTACTTCAAGACGAAGTGAACCGAACAATTCTTACCAAATGTAGTCGCTGGCGGTAGCCCACTAGTTTGCATTGCGTGTTTAGGCTGAGAATAATTTTTACTCAATGCAAACTGTCTACGCGACTATTGTACGAAGCGGCCGGTGTCAATGGAGCAGCGGAGAGCGAGAAGACCTCGTGTGACCTAGCTAGGTCATTGTCAGTGCACAGTGCACCATCACAGTGTCGCCGACAGTCACGATCGACAATCAGAAACAGGGACAACCGACAGTGTGCAGTAGACAAATTATAATTTATTAATAATGTGAGAAAACGTCCACCAAACGCAGTCAAAATCGATATTTTCCACTATGTTTGTCTTATGGAATAACCTTAAAATTTGACCTTAGCAGTGACCGAATTTCAGAGAAGTTACAGAATGCTTAACAGCGTTGTGGTTATGCGCGCGTGGCTGATAGCAATGCATAGGCCTATTAGAATCTCATTTAAAGCAGAATAGAAATTTTCAGGTGTTATTAAAATTTTTCGTGACCCTTTCGGTAGTAATGTAATTATTTCATTTGCGAATCCCACATCATACTGGATGGGCCAAAATTACACGATACTGTCTTTTTCATTTTGTTGCACAAACTTGTGAAAAATCGACCCATTTTGACAATTTCTGGTGCACAACTTTCTGACGAAACGCGACGCTAGAAAAACGCAAATTACGTCATCTCACAAACTGTTGCTGCACTATCTTATAGGAAATGCAAACGATGATTTTGAATAAATTCAACATAAATTTCGATAAAAATGCTAAAGGTATATCACGGTACATATCTGTATAGTAGGCCATAGTATACTCCGTCACTGACTAAACCCCGGGTTAAACCGGGCTAGGACAGATTATACCCACGGTTTATTGTGGCCTAGGCAAAAAGGGTATGAATTGGTCTAGGCCAGTTTAAGCCCCTCCATGCCTTATTATACCCCTATGATCAGTGGTCCCGACATGTATAGAGTTAAACTGGCCTAGGCCATAATATACCCGGGGTATAATCTAGTTTAGGCCAGTTCATACCCCGGGAATAAAACTGGCCTAGTCTAGATTATACCCCAGGCCATATTGTACCCCCTGTAACCAGTGGGATAGTAATTAATTTCAACATCTTATTGGGGTTCTAGCTTGGGGTTTGACTACCGTATACCAGTGGTTAAATTCGTCATTATTTTTACGACACTGAACTTTTATCGACGGCTACATAGGCCTACTCTATGCCTATACAGTTGTGATATTTCTTGCTTGTGTTACGGCTTAAGTAGCACGGGATTTTGTTCGCTTCTTTGAGCAAAATTCTAGGCTATCAATTGACAGTTGATGCGATATGTAGAGGGGATTCTTGCTTTGACGTCATTTTGGAAGGAGGTTACGAACTGTGTGACAATGCGACAAATGGCGGGGGGGGGGTAAACTTGGCGTAAAATGCGTGAAGTCATTTACGGACGTTCCCCATACATTTTATCATTTATGAGCATTATTAAAACCGTGTCGTCGACACGTCCCGATGAATAAGCGTCTTTGTGGGGTGTGGTTAGACACACCCAATCGTTTGCTAACATTCAGCCATGCACGCATACGAAGACGTGCGCGCGGCACACATCACTCAACCCCAAGTCGTGCACCAACGAAGTAAATGACGTGCGTCTTATTCAAATGCAAACTACGGTGCAGCGCGTACGGCTACCAAAATCTCGATATGTTCTCTCTACTACTGCGCTACAGACTGAAGAAGTGCTCAAACAAGAAACCGAAAAAACAATGGATCTTGCGATATATAGTCGCACCGACTGGAAAGTTTGAGTGGCATCGTGAGTCCATGACTGACCCCTAACAAAACAAACTGACTGTGCATTTTGTTTGCATGGAGACCGACGGTAGCAGAGATTCTATAAGATTTATCGCACATCCGCATTCGTAGATGAATGTGTAACGTGACGGTGATACTGATATATCAAGCCCGGTCGTGTGTCTGTATGTCTGTCACACACACGCTGGTGTCAAAACATCCAGACTTATCACCGAAATTTTTCCACCGTCGGTAAGCCAATCATTTTATTACTACAGAACTAATCGTTGTTACGAAATTCCGATTGGGTCACCCTTGAGGAACACAATAAACACAATAAACACAGGAAAGGTATAAAAATCGCGATCTTAGGCCAACAAGTTGCTGTAACTCGTAAACGGTGAAAGAATCTATATAGACTAGTTCCAATAGATGCTTCTTGGGACATCCTAGTCTACGTTCTCTGTCGAACCACGTGGTTTCCGATGACCTTGAATTACTCGAAAGGTCATTTAAGCTATTGCAAACGTTCGGTAGTCAGTATGTATGGATAATTCTGTATATATTGCAATCAGAACTATATCACAACGGTCAGGCGTCGCGTCAGTCCCACCACATCTACTGTTTTATTATATTCGCAACATTGCTGAAAGTCATCAGACTTCACATAGTTCCCCTATTTATAAACAAGTACCAACATCTCGAACACATTTCAAGATAAAGACATAGTTACCAGGAATAACTAACAGGAAACCGTATAGCGCTGTTTACCAATGACTTTGAGAGACCTTATTTGATAATAGCTTGAGCCCCAAAATTAACTGCACCAGCGGACGCGCGATCCGTTTGCGACACTAAATTTATTGTTAGTAATGAGTTCGGGGCAATGCCCTTTCATTACAAGAAAGCCTGGCTAAAGCTAAGGTTAGCGCGCGACAGCAGTGCGTATACAAATCTACGGCAAACCGAATTAAGCAGCAAAAGCAACACAATGCAAACCATAAAACAATCGCTTTTCTCATTAAAAATAAGAATTTCAGAAATTGTGGAAATAATTGATTCATCCAATAACTGGATAACCCAGGACAATATGCGCAGGCCTAGATTAAACCAATCGTCCACATTGGCAATATCAAACAGCCTCGCAGCGTGTCTACGATACGATACGATAGAAGAGATTAACGTGAAAGTTAAGTGTCTGTTTTGTTTGAACGGAAACCGGAAACTGTGACGTGGGCACGATCTAATAAATTTTCCTTACTTACTTTCAGATCGCCGATCTGACCTATAATTAACCTTTTCGCACTTATCGAAACACGAAAATGACGCGATATTACTATTAGGCTATCGTTGAATACAGCAGCCGTAGCACCATCTGGCGAGTGATATTGAAGCATTTTTCCCAACCCTCCCTTGTTTGACGCTCCGGCTCGGGGGAACCGCTTAGAATTTCTGGATGAAACTTACCCCGCAAAAACTAGAGGGATGGGGCTACTGCGTGTTGAAAACTGCATGATCCTAGCTTCAACCGTTTTTGAGATATTGGCGATTTAAAGGCCGAAAATCGCCAATTTTGCCTACCGTGACCTTGAAACCCAGGTCAGGGGTCACTCAAGGTCATTTATTTTGGTACCAATGGAAAGCGCGTGTAAACATTCCTATTAGTGATCAATAGCAACTTTAGTCCTATCTTGCACCGTTTCGGGGATATGGCGGCTTAAAGGTCGAAAATCGCCAATTTTACCTACCTCACCCTCATTTAACGCCCCCGCTCTGAGGGAACCCCTCAGATTTTCGGGATAAAACTTGCTGTTGAAAAACTAGAGGGATGGGGCTACTGTATGGTGAAAATTTCATAATCCTAACTTCAACCGTTTTTCTATGATCAACCCGTCTGACAGACAGACGGACGGGCGATAGCGTATAAGCGCTACAGCATATAATGTGCTGTCGCGTGTAAAAAGTTGAAGGTAGGCCTATAAGCTTATGTCGCTGTTGGTCGCCGCTTCTTGTGTTTATGCAGTCATTTTTGGTGACACGGTGATAATGGGTGTTCTTGTGAATTGAACAATTGTCGCCGACATGACAGGTGCGTGTAGCCTATATGCCTAGCGAAAAAACATCGGAACGTAATCATTCTTTTGTTGCCAGACAGACAGCATAGCCTACCCATGCGTTTCTTCTTCGACACAGGCATATCATTCTGTATCACACACGCGTATTTGAGTTGAAGACTGAAAACACCAGGGGTCGCAGAGTTTTGTTTACAAAACATCTGCCGTAGCGGCAAAAGAAGTTTTTGAACGCATATACAGACGGGTCGTGAAGCCACAAGCTTTTTTACACGGTGCGACTATAGCAAATATACATCTGGACTGACTTCACGGATCTTACTTAACCTGTACTGTATTAAAGGGGCACTGACATTGTTTGTTTTAGTTTCTTTTTCTGGCTACGTGTGCTAGATAGAGCTGAATACTCAGCTTTCGAGTCCACGTTAAACTCTTCTATCATATAGTATCACAGATTACAGTGAGCGAATGCACAGAGTTTAGCTTTCTATTAAATATGCACGTATTTCGGAATCTTTTCATCCAAGTAATTAAATTTGCTCACCAGTCTTCGATCTGTGCAATCAGTAGTAGACACTTCTGATCGTTCTACCGGACATTAGAAGGCGGCGACATTTTTCAACGCGAGCTGTTTACGACCATGTCCTTAGTCAAACGTGGCAAAGAGCTCACCAAAGGTTCAAATTTCAGTACAAAACCTATATTTAAGATCCATATTTGGGGTTATAAATCAATATTTCGTAACCATATTTAGTTTCGAGAAAACTAGATTTATGGGGTTATCCGACGGTGTAAGAATTTCGCTAATACTTTTAGCCATTTGACTCGATACCTCCGTGTGACAGACAGACGGACAGTCGGACAGATGGAACTACTGTATGAATATTGCGCTCTAGTTTCGTGAACTAATGCGGACGCGCGTTAATTAAACCGAACAAAATAAAATGGACTAATGGTATTCGTTGTCGTTAAAATGCGACGGACGATTCGTGAAACGTGCTCGTAAAGAACGCTGCTGCTTGAGTCTTGACCGTGAACTAACTGACTGCTGTTAAAAGATGAATGACATACTAGACAACTGAAGACAGCTTTACGATTCACACACCCTCAAGCATTCGCAACATATACGTTATTATAGCCTAAACATTGTCACAGCCCTTTTCAACATCTGGGCTATCTAAGCTTATACATCATATTTCTGCCCACATGCAGTGAACTTATCGGCTGAGGCACGTGAATAGTCCTACTTTTTGCCTTTGAGAATATGTGACGAATGCTTACGCGGCGGTTAATAAATTAATAATTGACTAGTTGCATAAAAATAGTGAATAGGGTTAAATCCGTCTTTGCGCAGTTTTTACCCGCGCTATGTATACGCGGTACTAGATGTCCGTTTGTCAGTTTGTCGCGATCCATGTATATTGATAAAAAAATAGTTAACCATACCGTTGAAATTCTTTACTGTCTGATAGCATCGTCATTCTTTGTTTCTCATAACTAATCGCTGTTACCAAATTCCCACGCTATATTAGTCGTAATCTACCCATCCATGACGAGAAGCGATTAGTCGTAGCATCCAGTCGTTGCGATTTGACGCCAAAACGATCTGTCAGCTGCCAGCTCCAGAGCATCAATCACCGGTATTCCCGTGTCCCGGTGGATCTGATGATTCCAGGTAGTGCGGGGTAAACCTCGAGGACGCTTCCAGTCGAGTGATGGCAAGACACCATATCGAACCTCGCAGCAGATCCGGAGGATCTGGTTTGCTGGGACATCATCGGGAGTCTGAGATCTGACAACGTATTGCCGGTTGCGTATCAGCGTATGCTACTCTTGAGGTAAGTCATTAACCCTTTGACACCCACTGTTTCCATACAGGTTCAGCTATAAAGCATCCTGTGCCAGACCGGTGTACACCATCATTTGTAATTTTTGACATTTGGGCACTCTGATGCTCACAGCTGAGCGTCAAGAGTGCCTGGATGTTAATAATTATAAGCATGAGAATTACGAATGTATGGAACAGCCTACCTTTCTCTGTCGTTACTGCCCCTTCTGTAAACTCATTTAAAAATAGACTGGATAAACACTGGGCATTACAAGAACTTAAACACGATTGGGAAGCAGAATTATCAGGAACCGGGAGTAGAAGCAGAGTTGAATTTTGAGTTCTTCGAGTTTACATTATATCTTCTAAATAACGACATGGGCACAGAAGCACTTCACTTACGCCCATAACATCTGCTACGTTGTTATGTTACGTATGATAGATGAGGCCGTGAAGTGAAGAGACCAGTTCGATGTAGAACCTCCTCTCGTTGGATATATAATCGTGCCATCTAACAGGGAGTCGTCGTTGACATCGTATTACTCGCCAATTATGTACAATAAATCCAATCGTCTCCAGTCAGGCTATGTAAGGGTCCAGGTTTCCGAGCCATAGAGAAGTACCGCCAATACACATGTCAAATATATACGAATTTAGTTGATGTGCTGATGTTCTTTTGGTTTCAGACACACTCCAGCAGCGAGTCCAATACGTTGAATGCATTCAGAGCTAGAGTTACTGTCGCTCGACTGTATACTGTCCAGGTAGGTGAATCCTTGTACAGAGTCGATAGTGTTACCATTTACTACCGCCGGGCATGGTGCCGGTCCACGGTAAGATTTTGGGTCTTCGTTTTGCTCCAGGAAACGTGAAGACCGAACTTCGAGGCCTCTTCTTCCATGGCATTGGCAGATAGAGCGATTGGATTTGTCCTGTTGTTTCTCCTGAGTTGTTTATATGGCCTGTTCAGCGTAGTCTGAAAGTCTGGGAAGGTCCCAACAGAGTGGAAGAAAGTACTGTCGTACTCTTTCCACCCGGTGACGTCATCGTGCAGAAAATAAGTAACGTCGGACAAAATCGCGACTTATCATAATTAAGTTTTTTACGCTTATAATGCATAAACTGTCGACATAAATGTCAGAGATATATGCAGAATATGTGTATATGTGAAAATTAAGTCGCCATGTAAAAACGTTTCCCTTCCCCTTTAAAGAAACAAGAAACCGCGAGATGCGCGGGTTATCAGCAACAGCTGGGCTTCTTGTTCCGGATGTTTGCAGAGATCATCTGTGATTGCAGCTGAAAAAGTTGTTAAAATTGATTAATTGACAATTAAAAGCAGCTAAAGTTTGTTATAAACAGCCTGGTATGTTTAAAAGGCAGATACATAGTTAGTTTTGGATCAAGTTTATTGAGATTTAGCCTTAGTTTCTGATTTATTGTTTTAGTATTGTGGTATAAATCTTTACAGTGTGCTGATATTGGAATCGTTATTTTTAACCCGCTGTTATAATTTTTCGCCTGTGCAAAGAAATAAACTTATTTCGTTAGTGCATACCAGCAAAATGAGATTGCTTGCGAGTTGCGACGAAATGCATCGCAATTACCATGCGCTTCTAATATACTGACCGAACCAACATTTCAGTGATTGAACACCACCTAGCGATTGATGCTACATGTTTATTTTATTTTCGTTAAGTTAACAGGTTAACAACAACACGTGCAGTGGTCCAATGACGCTTTTCAGTCATTGTCTTCGGCGGTGACTGTCCTCTGACACAGGACTGTGACCCTGTTGTACGACCGTCCGCTGGACACAAGTCGTACTGCCGTGTACTGCTCCGAGACACGGATGGCTCTGTTGACCACGTCATCTGCTGATAACACACACACACACGTCAGTCGTTCGGTACTGAGACAATGAAACATCGATCGAATAATTCCTAAACGTACAGCACCGCACCACCGCCAACAGCAGCAACGACAACAACCAAAGACGTGGCAAAACAGACTGGCTATCTGTTTATGAACAATCAAATACGTTTAAAAGATACATACAGTTAGAAGCTGCTGATAGTATATTGCATATACTGTTTAGGACACAAGGCAATTACCGCATTTAGACACAAAAGAAGAGACGTAATATTAATCGACAATATACAGTACACGGTAAGGTAATAAAAACGTCACCCTTTTTATTTTTGGATAACTAAGTCAAAAAACAAATGAAAGTAATCACTTTTGATTTAAGCTGATGTCTGAGAAAATTTGACATCACGTGATGATAAAAATGTCCAAAGTGTACATTTACTTTGAAATCTTTATTTCACCACATAGGCCTACAATCAATAATCATATACAATAAAACAAACAATAATAAACTTAACTAAATAAGTAATAAAGTGTTCTCGGTACAACAAATTTATAATCGTACAAAACATAACTCCGAACGTCCGATGCAGCGGATGTTCAACCTCATGTTAGCCAGGCCGGTGCTATAACGGCCTTAACCTACGGAACCTGAACTAAAGCAAATAACAATCGATAACTCATTGGGTATAGAAACAAACATGCTGCATCGCGCGCGACAGCAGGGCTCTTGTTATTTATTATCATTATAGGCCTAGTCCTAAAATACCATTTCTTTGTACTGAGCATTAAGACTTATTTTATTTATTTATTTATTTATTTATTTAAGAACTCAACACAGTAAGCAATATAAAATCGAAGATACAATAATAGCTGCTAAGTTCTAAGGCCATCGAAGGGCTGTGAGCCACTTACACG
>Ga0056114_1001077_pt1 | contig 11599 bp, 4 predicted proteins | sample WorMetHERISLAND1_FD_77005 | JGI IMG/M metagenome (GOLD analysis project Ga0056114, IMG submission 77005) | Marine gutless worms symbiont microbial communities from Max Planck institute for Marine Microbiology, Germany - Olavius loisae HERON... ...
CCGAGTAGAAGTCTGATGTTGCAGTCTGTAGTGTCTTCGACGGTATCTTACCATATTTATTCTTGAAAAAACATAGAGCGTTACAAAGCACTAACTCCTTATCCGCCATCTTGATTACATTATGCTCTTCACATAAGTTCAACAGAGTTCGAATATTAAATATTATCCTCGTGACCTCGTGCAACTTCAGAACAAAAGCTAGATGAAATTTTTTCTATATTGTTATTTTGTTAGACAGTTACACCACTCATGGAGCTTGTACGATAAGCTTACTAGGCCTACGATACACAAACTAATATCGAACTGCCTATCCATCCAGAGCACCGCCCGGTAAAAAATTCATTGACTGCACTGCAAAATGTGCAGTATAATTACGGACTAATATTTTATGTTATAAAAACGTCAAGTAAATTATGAAAAACTGTAACAACACATACGACATTTTGTGATTGATTGTGGTATATTCTGTCGTGAGATGCGGCTGCTGCGACTGTCGGTTGATTCTGGACACATTTTATTACATTATTATCACAACAGCATGTATAGTAATGTAATGTAATGTAATATAAAATATTTGGTAACACACCAAAGTTAAAGAAAAATTAAATCAGAGGTGCGGGGGAGTACATTTTGTCCGGATAAAAACCGGATCCTTAAAGCTAGATAAAGCTGTAACGCAGCAAAAGTTTGCGAGATTTGTCTGATATTTTAGACTAGACACACGGACAATACAGCAAATCCACTGCCTTTTGTTCAGTTTATTGTCCACTCCAAACTTGACTACTGTAACCCTATGTACTACAATCCTCCGAAGTCTTAAATAAATCGTCTGCAACAGATTCAGAACTGTATTGCGTATTATGGTTAACGCTCCTAAATTTTCCATTATCACACCCATCCTCAGATCTCTGCACTGGTTCAAGATTAATCCTCTCGCCTATAAATTTGTCACAACCAGCTAACCTGACTACTTACACAACCCAAACTCTGTTCAATCTACATGGAGACCCGCTCCTCATCCATTGTTACCCTTGCTCGACCATCCGTGATTGTCAGACTGCCAGTGTGTCAAGATTTTCAGACTCTCATTCGACGTTAACTGTTTCGTAACTATTTTAGTATTTTACTGCTGTTTTAGTACATATACAGTGTGAGTCAATAAATACCCCCTGAGGTTATCTGATTTTTTCATTTTTTTCGCAAACGGTTAAGAATTTTTAATCGATTTTTACGCACCTATTGTACGTTCCTATGTACGCTAGATTACAAATTTTTATTCAATTATCTCCAACTTAGACGAAGTTATGCCATATTAAGCGCGACTACCTACTTCACATAATATGCGCAAAATGTCCAAAATGCGCCAAAACGCGCGGGTTCAGACGTTTGCGTAAGTCGTTGATAGATTTGTTGATCGTTGTCGGTGGCAAGTCACTATAAAATAAACACTTTATATAATATTTCAACAATAATGTCAACAAACATGCCGGATATGACATGACGTCAACAGTGACGTCATTTGCCCAGTAAGCACCTTAGAAGTTAAACTTCTAGTGAAATGTAAAAATTCGTTGGGTGGTCGTGCTTAGGATGGCATAACTTCGTCAAAGTTAGAGATAATTGAATAAAAATTTGTAGTCTAGTGTAGAAAGAAACGCATAATAGGTGTTTAAAAATTGATTAAAAAATTCCCATCAGTTTGGGAAAAAATGTCAGAAAACTGCAGGGGGTTTTTTTGACTCACACTGTAGGTACTTGTTATTCACGTCACTGAGTTCAAAATGTGCTGCATTCTGTGCGAAATAAACTATATATAAAATGAACAGATTTCTGTATACAAGTGAAATTGTTTTCGCCACTGGTGGTTTGATGTAGGCTATTTAATTGGATGTGGGTCGGAACACGGACACACATCCTGGATGGATTGGGTCAATAAGTTTGTGGATTGGGTTGGATTGGATCTAGTAAAATAATACGGTATAAAATAATAAAATAGACCTGTTTTAACTACGACCCCGACAACTTCGTTGTATGGAATAAGCCCGTGGTCTGTATGAGTGTACGTGTGTCAGTATGTTTGTCTGTTTGTTTGTGTACATGGGCATTACTATATTTCCCAGTGAAATAGCTGCAAATCGGAACTTTTTGGATATAGAGTCTTTTGAAAGATGGGTCCCATCGCGATGCACATTGGGCCTACCGGAGCCTCAGCGTGATAGCCGGTAACACGCCTGCCTCGTATGGTACGTTTGTGGATCCCGCGTGATTCCGGACGCAAGCAGGCAACTGCTGTTAGCTCTTAAAATAGTTTAGGTGTCCTCCCATTTCGCTGAATCCCAACTTGCCGAATCACGAAAGAGTACAAATGCAGCTGTCTTGTGTAGGCTAAAAATCCATATCCCATACCTACTTTTATCCCGAACTTTCAGCTATGGAAATTCTGAGCCTTCCCAGCATTCCTGTAGTAGGGCCTATGCAGAATTGGGTCTTACTTACTAACTATTGCGAGAGCTAGGCCTATTTAGTTTATATAGCGTACATATAGCACAGACAGATGTGGTATGGGTCCAATGTGAGATATGTGATTAATATACTCATCAACGACAAGTATATCTCTGCCGCGTTGACTAAAGACCGAAAATTAGCGGCCATAGCCATTAGCCACACCACAGCCAGTGAAATTGGTGACGTAACACGCCGTCGCGCGTTTCTTACAATAAATATCGAATTAATTTTGAAATAATTAAATTTCTATGGTCGTATATTTCAAATATAATGCATTTTGGGCTACTTTATGATTCCATAAGATGAAATTCGGCGAAATGGGATTCGGCGAATTGGGATTCGGCGATTTGGGATTCGGCAAAATGGGACTGAACCATTGTTTAAACCATCAAGCGATAATTTAGCGATGTTCTGACAGCCAAAAAGTACTTCATGGACCTACGTAAGCCCACAAGATGTGTTATATGTATAAAATTGTAACTCTTAATACGTTACTAATAATAACTACCGTGTGGTTCTGAGATGGATTCCCATTCAGGGCTTTAACTTTTAACTTTAATAACTTTGCATTGTTCTCGTCCGAAGCACTAAGCTTGTTGTTTCACTTCTCTCAGGTGCTTGTACCGTACAACAAAAAGAAAGAGTGCAAATGTCAGCGTTGCTTGTCTAGAAAATCAGGACAGATGCCTATAGGCTACAAAACATTGTTAACAGCTTACATTTAGATTTATGTATACGACAACGCCTCCGTTGTCCGTTTGACTCTAAACACAATACACACACATCACATAGGTTAATACGGCGACTCGACCGATAGGCCTACAACGCAATTAGTAATATCCCATGTGCAGAATGTGACGCCAAAATGAAAATCGGTATAGCAATGGCATATAGATTGTTAAAATTAGGCTAACGCGGATTGTAAGAACGGTGCTCAACGATTGAGTCTACTTGTACTTAACTAGCTAGTTTAAGTACACTCAGCGTGAAAATTGTTGCAAGAACACAAAACCAATCTCAAGTCAAAATAAGCCCACTCGAATGTTGCATGGCGAAATCAGCCACTCAAATCTCAATTCAGTTGAGTGGCGCACAACTGAGTTGAAATTTGAGCAGCGTTCTTGCAACTATAGCTCTACGTGTTCTGAAACAACCTTAATATTGTCACGAATTTGACATAAACAGGTATCAAAACTCCCGAATATATGTTTCATATTGTCACCAGAAATGCTTGGCAAATGGGCAATAAGCAAAAATCGTAAGGGCGTATCTCAAACATCGCCCCTATTGTGTGAGAGTATAATGTTACCTTTGGCACCAAGCAGCTGTCTCTAACGGCGAATGTGACGCAGTGGTTGGCATGACCTTAAAAGACCTCAAAACAAAGGTCGACCTCATTCATTTTGATATCAATCGATTCCTCATATACTACTTCCTATAGGCTGTCAGTAGTAACTTTTGCTCTAGGACGCACCGTTTAGTACGTAAGTAAGTATGTAAGTAAGAGATTTACACTGTGACGCAAAAAATTGCACCCTTGTTCGTTTTGCAATAACTTAATCAAGCTCAGGTCTAGTATGCCAACTTTTTGCAAGCACGTACCTGAATGAATTTGTAACAAAACGTTGTAAAAAATTCACCTTTGCTGGCCAAGTATTATTTACAGTACGAAATTCAATAAACGTGTCAAAATTGTTCAACAATATAACGCCAAAGTCTCAGAAGAGAATCAGGGCGCATTGCAGGGGCCGCTAGGGGGCAGGATAGGCTGAAAGAAAGTAGTAGCCTACGTCTTAAGATGACGTCTGAAGGAAGAGTATCCGATTGGCGGATGTGAAGAGGTATGGAGTTCCATATTTTGGGGCCCAACGACGCGGAAAGCGCGAGCACCAAATGAAAGGTTATGTCGCGGAACAGAAAGTAAGTGACTGACAGATGAGCGCGTGGACCTTGCGGGCTTGTGATATTGTAAGAGCTCACAAAAGTAGGCCTATAGACATATATGTCGGATGACCAGTATTAACTATGAAGAACTTTGTAGACTAAAGAAGCAAGCTTAAATCGGATTCGCCATTCGTTGGGAAGCCAGTGAAGTTGTTTAAGAAGTTCGTTGGATGTAAGTGAAGAAAGGGAGGACAACTGCGTTACAAACAATGTTTAGCCACAATACATACGCCACAGACAGACGCCAGAAGGACGCAACGTTGTAGCAGCACGCAACCGTTAGTACGGTCGGCTAAAATGCTATACAAATAAAATGCAATAGTCTACTGCACATAAATGATAAACATGTCTGCAGCCTACGCGCCGCCTGTCGATGTTGTAAGCTCCACCCCCGCCCGACGAGGGTGTGTGATGCGTGGCCCTAAACACGGCACGGTGTATACCTAATGTCACACAGTCTCATTGCAAGTGACGTAACACACATGTTAACCCTTTGACGCACACTGTTGCCATATGGGCAGCCTTCGCCGGCTGGGATTAAGGCGGGGTGTGCTCGCTTATGTCAGACTGCAAGTAAAATTGTGTGACACCCAGTAGTTCTGAGATGGATTGCCCATGAAGAACTTATCCAGCTTTAACTTTTTTTTACTATATTATGGGTACAGCATCCTGTGCCAGACCGGGTTAAGCCGTCACTTGTCATTTTTGACATCGGGCACTCTGTGACGCTAAGGGCTAAGCGTCAGAGTGTCCGGTGTCAAAAACTACAAATGACGGCTTAACCCTGTCTGGCACAGGATGTTATAGAGAGCTGTACCCATATGGCAACAGTGGGCGTCAAAGGGTTAACTATAAAGAGCGTGGCAGTGAACACTGTGCTATACCTCGATGAGGCATGGCGCAGGGGATGATGGGATGTCTTCGCATGGGTCCGTAGGCTCTGGAAATGGAGACGGCAGCTGCGGCGGCTTGCGACGTCTCAATTGACGCTGTCGTAGCAACAAAGCGCAAATCAGTAAGACGAAGGCGACGACGACAAACGAGACAACGACAACAACTATGGCGATACACTTAGCGTCACTACAATCGCTCAATGTAACCGGGATCACTCCATTACTGGTCGACATCCAGCTCAGAGTATCGGTAGTGGTTACAGACGAGCTGGGTCGCTCGCTGGTGACGGCCTCTGTCTTCACAGAGGTTGACTTGGTCACTGTCGTCTTCGAGGTAAAGGTTGACTGACTAACTGTGGTACTGCTTGATTCGGTCATTGTCAGCGTTGAGGCAGACCAGTGAAGAGACTACAAAATTACATATATTAATTATTAACAGCATATTGATGAACTAATAATTTAACGTTTATCACAGAGATAAGATTTGATGTACAAACTACTTGAGCGCTTTCCGATAACGTTTTGATGCTATCAACACTATTACCGAAGATTTTCTTGGCAATGAAAACATTCACTGTGTTGCACGTTCTTACTAATGCCTCGATGTGAAGGGCGACCTGGGGGTCCCTGTCCAAATAAAGTGAACAACTCTACAGTTACTCTTACTCAGCGCGAGCTCATGTTCGGACTGCGATGCCTATCGTTTTCCTTCAACCTCAGCACAGTCTATAGCATCGATGGAATAATCCACGCCAGTCAATGATCATGGGCGGCACCAGGATTTTGTGGTCTGGGGGCAGCGTGGGGACAGAGCCAAGAGCATATAGGGGGCAGGGCAAATGGCAACAAGGCATATGTCCTTGGTACCTGAGGACATGTGGGGGCAGCTAGGAGGCAGGGCCGAGGGCACAGGGAGCTGCTGCCCCTGCCTCCCCGCTATCGCTACCCATGCCAATGATACTCTACACTTACTGTTTAGGCCTATTAATCACTTTGATTAAGTTGAAATGAATGAACTGCTCTGTTTCTTGCAACAGAAGTCTGCTACCACGAGATTTGATCACATTGTCGACATTATTGATAGCTTTTACAACGCTGATGGAGTTTTTACCGCGCGATGCACTTTAGTGCAAAGCGCGGTATTGCAATCGCATGTCGTCTGTCTGTCCGTCTGTCTGTAACGTTAGTGAATTGTGATCACATAGGTTGGAATTCTTCGAAAATAATTTCACCGTCAGTTAGCCTGGGATGTTCGCTGTTTGCAACCCAAACAACACGGGGCTACTCCAAGGGAAACACTCCGAAATTTTCGCCCGAATAGGCTTGGGGTGCTGAAAAGGGGGCTTTCGGCGTACAAAAGCTCTCTCTGAAACGCGGCAAGATAGGACCAAGGTTACTATTGAGGTCGAATAGGAAGTCATACACGGGCTTTCGATTGGTGCCAAAATAAATGACCTTGGATGACCTTGAAAGGTCATTATGCGCCCTGTTTCAAATACATGCGTCTTTCGAAGCCCACTGTGAAAATTTGAATGAAGATAGATCTATACTATCAGCGACAAAGATGTAGCCCAATGACTCTAGTTTCTGCCGATATAATTTTTGTGCCGATATGCGAGGGGGTTCATTGGAGAGAGGGCGTCTAACGACAGTGGGGTAATTGAAAACATGGATTTTCACGGCTTTCGATGCTACGTCTTCGGCAGCTTTGGAAATCAGGCCAAAGCTATTATACAGTAATATTTAGTCTTTTGTCGCCTCTCCACTGACCGCAAATACTTGACCTTTAATGACTCTGAATGGCTTGAATATCCATTTTACATAATATTTTCATAATGCGATCTGCTGTTGAGTATTATTTGTTACTTATTCACTGTAGACTGTGTCTAAATATAAATCAGTGCATCATGCATGTGACTGGCGGGAAGCGGAGTATAAGACTGTGATCCGCTGAATATTTGAATCCAAGGGAAAATGTGCAGATCTTTCTTAGATACTATGTCGTCGAAAGTCGAAACCTTGACAATTAAACCCAACATTATGACTACTTATTGCCTCACTGCTTTTCCACTGACTCCGAACACGTGACTTCGAATGATTTTGAATCCTCATTTTTTGTGTTAAATTGTGTTTTGCGCCAGCGTGTTTGGAGCTCCGAAGCGTGGCTTTCGAAGCTTGGCTAGTCTTATACTTGTAGTGAATGTTGTTGGCGAACTTCAACCGAAAAGAACACTTGCGGCATCACGGCTTTCTTGTAATAGCTTACAGTTTGATGCAGAAACACTATAAGCAACAAATGGCGGAGTAAACGCTGCTTACAGGGATTTTTCTTTATTTTTTCAGGCTACGTACGTGTGCCAGATTAAGCTGAATACACTCGGCTTTTGAGTCCACGTTAATCTCTTGTCGTATCATATCGTATAAGATCCTATTCCTAAGTGATTTGCTGAATATATCTCTATAGATCCTGCTGCCCACTTACTGACATTTACTGCAGTAGGCCTACGTTTTCATCAGCTGCCACCTGTGGACATTAATTACGTCGATCTGACTGCCACATGCTTGCAACAGGATCCGCAATACGCAGTGAGGTAAGAGGCCAGTTGCGTTCACGGTGTTCATGGGTGTGGTGGACCGAGGGAAATGTCCCCCTACTTTTTGAGATGCAGGGGACGCCTTGTGTTTTGCCCCCCTACTTTTCGGGGGTGGACATTTTAATGCATACAAAGGTTATGGCGCTTAGCAAAAATGTCGGTATGATTAGTGTTTGTCAGACGTCGCACTGTCTCTGTCAGGACTGTGTTCTTTGAAGATCTCCTTATTTTAGCAGTAACAGGATTTAGCGACTTGCATATTGCACTGAGATAATCAGCGCATGCCATAATTAGAGTTACCTCCTACCTGGTGGGAGGGGATTCGCTGCTTTTTCCGAAGAACCCCACCCCCTCTCGGCCCTAATTTTTATGCGGATCTACGCCCATGCGGTGTTATCATATCTGATACTTCAGAGATCCTATACAGTGGATCTCCGTTGATGTGTCAGTGATTAAAGTTGATTGTGAACGACGGAATTCCAAACGTAAATGTGTATATATAGACAATTTATTCGATATACAATATGGTAACTTTTCTCCACCAGTGGACGTATTCAACCGTACGCCCACACATCGCATGTCGCATTATTCACCTACTGACTCCGCCTACTGCATGACCTCAGCAATTTCTTGCCAACGCCAGAAAATCAGCCGACGAGACGAAGAAAGAATTTTTTGATGCGGCATTTTGCATCAAAAGACGTCTATATCCGTGCTGAGACTGAGGCTACTGAGCCCGATATTCCATAGGAAGGGGTTCTTATAGTGTAATCAGAGTAGTAGCAATTAGCAATCGGAAGGGGTTTCGCTTCGCTTCGCCGCCGAAATTAATCGTCATTAAAGCAGTCGTCTAAACTGTGGCTACTGTTTCTAGATAATTCGCTAGCTAAATTTATGTCAGAATGGAGTAGAATTGACCGGCTCGGCCGGCGATAGACGCCCGGTGTTGATCGCCGGAAGACGCTTAGCGATATCATCGACGATCTACATTTATAGGCTCGGGTGCTATAGGTCGCTAACTTGGAATTTCGATTTCAATCGTGGTAGTGACTCGGTTGTTTGAATAGCGGCCCGACAGACAGTCATTTTATAGCTAGGTACCGTGAAGCTAATCGAAACGGTACAACCTTTCACTAGTTCTTAATTCAGTTATTTATTTGTAGTGTTTGTGTGTCAGTATTTCCCATAGGCTAACCTCATGTTTCGGTTTATTGTTTCGTGTCCACCTCTGTGGTGAATAAGCGTGTGTACTACTGGTTGTTGAATACGTATAATGCAAATACGGAAAGCAAGCGATTTCCTTGATGCGGTGAAACAAGATGACATACGTACTACGTATAGGCTGTGGCCGAAGCGGAAGTGCGCAATGCTGATGTCTTGCGGGAGTTACTTTTCGTGCACTGCCGTTAGCAAGATTTTTTTGACGCCGCTGTAGCGGCCCATAGCACACAGGTGTTGTGTATACATGTGATACAGCTGTAGTATACCTGACCTGTGGTATATATAGGGCTTGAAAACGACACTGGCGTAGTGGTAGAGTGATTAGTATGTATTAGTTTTGGGCTCCGTGGACACGAATTCAATTCCCGTATGCGCCCGAGTTTTTTTTCACATTTTAAATTACCGGTAACACGTTCACTTGGTTTATGACTTTTATGTATTTTGCAATGTGTTTTATGTATTTACTATTTTCTCGAGTACATTGTTGCTTATTCAGTGTATTTAGCCTACCGCCCATGGGCCGCTATCTTGCCTGCCGTTAGGCTACGTGTGGCGTCACAATCACGACAATTTCATGGCTATATATAGCCTACCTTCAGCAGACTACAATCAACAGTCCGTTCAAAGGCAACATGACAGATGACTTAGAACAGATACGATACCATACCATACAGAGAGTTTAACGTGGCCTGAAAAGCTGACGGTGTGGTAATCACGTGATCAAACATACAAGAAAGCCGTGCTGCCTGCCGTAAGGAAACAATACGATGCCTCAGCTGTTTTTAAAGATCGCCAATGACATTCACTACAAGTTTAAGAGTAGCCAAGCTTCAAAGTCCAGGCTTCAGAGCTCCAAACATACTGGCTCAAAAAGAATTTAACGCAAAATGGCGATTCAAAGTCATTCGAAGTCACGTGTTTGGAGTCAGAGAAAATACAGTAAGGCACTTAGTAATATTATATCATAATGTTGGCCTTAATTTTCAAGGTTTCGAAGATGTGGACTGAAGTCTCAGAAAGATCCGCAGTTTTCCGTGAATTCCAAGTATTCGGCGGATCTGGATCTGGATCTGGAAAGTAGTCGCCTGTCTCCTGGCGGATTACGGTCCTCTACTCCTTTCCGCACTTCTTGCAGGTCATATGACTAAGTAAACAGATTTCATAGTATATATAAATAAGTAACGAATAATTACTCAAAGGCAGATCGTAGTAGTGAAAATTTAACGTAAAATGGCCATTTAGAGTCATTCAAGGTCATGTGTTTTGGGTTGTGTGGAAAGGCGACAAGGGATTAAATAATACTATGTAATAACGTCGGCCTCTGCCTCTTTGCCTAAGGCGCCGTCGATATCCCTAAAAATTCATGCTTTCGATCACCCCACAGTCGTTTGACGCCCCATCTCCAGGGAACACCCAAATATCCACATAAGCCTTATATTGCTAGAAACTACAATCATTAGGCATTAGGCTTTGTCGCTGAAAGTGTGGATCTATCTTCATTCAAATTTTCATGGTGAGCTCCGAAACACACATGTGTTTTGAAGCAGTGTGCATAATGACCTTCAAGGTCATCCAAGGTCGTTGGAGAAGAAAGCCTAGGCTAATCAGCCATGAAATTAGTTTCGAAGTATTCCAAGCTACATGTATGTAATCACGATACCTCAACGTCACGACAGAAAGACGAACGGACGACTTGCCGTGGCAATACCGCACTCAGCGCGTAGCATATAGGCCAATTTGTTGTTTACATTTCATCCGCCCTCCTACGTCCGAATTGAGATCCCACCACTAATTTGAGATCCCACCTCTGACTTCAGACCCCTCTAATCTTAGACCCACATCATTTACGTGGAAATCCCTACTAGATACGGCGCTTAAGTGCACTATTTGGCCCATTTCAACTTCTTAACCATCGTACACCACGCAGAAAGCGTAGACTAGAAACTTTCTTTGCCCACGTCGCAAATAAAGCAAACTTACTTAAAATGTTTACTTACTGGTTAAGTATTGTGCGTGTATGGTCTAGTTTCAGAGTGGACTTAGGGACCGGATCCCTCACCCGTGGCTGAGCAATATTGGTATAACCACTGCTTTTATCCTTCGTTACGAGTGGTAAACGTAGACGTTTGAGTGTGAGTCAAAAAAAAATCCCCCCCTAGGATTTTCTGAAAATTTTTCCCAAACGGTTGGGAATTTTTAATCAATTTTTTACACACCTATAATGCTATCATTTATACACTAGATTACGAATTTTTATTCAAATATCTCCAACTTTGACAAAGTTATGCCATACTAAGCGCGACCACCTAGCGAATTTTCACATTTCACTAGAACTTTAACTTCTAAGTTTGCTTACTGAGCGTATGACGTCATTGTTGACGTCATGTCATCCCACATGTTTGTTGACATTATAAAAGTGTTTATTTTTATAGTTACTTGCCA
>Ga0056114_1001078_pt1 | contig 11598 bp, 4 predicted proteins | sample WorMetHERISLAND1_FD_77005 | JGI IMG/M metagenome (GOLD analysis project Ga0056114, IMG submission 77005) | Marine gutless worms symbiont microbial communities from Max Planck institute for Marine Microbiology, Germany - Olavius loisae HERON... ...
ATATCGCCACTTGAAATTTTTCCAACATGGCGGTAGCCGCCATCTTGGATTTGTTCGAACCGTAAATAGCGCCGTTCGATCCGCCGTCCCCGAAAACCCTACCCTAGAACCAAACATGAAGTGGATCGGATTTTACTATAAACCTACTTTAAATAAAGGAAACATTTCACGTGGGCAGGGTGGGCAAAGTCCAGGGGCCCCGAGTGCAGGGGCCCCTGGACTTTGCCCACCCTGTCCACGCCATTGTTACGTCATCGACAGCTATAGCCTATAGTGATACTATAGTTATCGGATTAGTGACCTTGGACTTCGGAGTAAAATGACACGACCCAATACGACAATAACGAACCTGAACTGACCTGATGATTGATCCGCGGCGGCGGCAAGGAGACTATTTAAAGAGAAACATGTGCGTGCCACCGCTAGCTGATGCGCCATCACGACCTCCACCCGACGACAAGTCGAACTTACACGCTCGCACGGGGCTGATTCTTGTGAAATAGATGTACGAGTAGATGGCTCCGAGTACGGCGCACAGCGCTACGAGCACTATGAGAATAATTGCCCCGATGAACATTGCGTGTACGTACGTGTATAGCTAGCAGTCCCAGCAAGGCATCATTATCATCATTATCTCAAACAAACAGCAGGTTTGTCTGTAGCGGCAGTCTGCGTGCAGACAGTTGTAGCAACAGCAATTAGTGCTGTGCAACAGACGAGCTGAGCTAGCCAAGCCAGGATGACGACGACGCTGCTGATGCTGCTGCTGTCGTGTTATTGTAGAGCGGCTAAGATTACGTCGTTTATCAGGCGACACTGACAGCTCAGCGTAGCTGAGCGTACCGCTACCGTCAGTCACACCGTCGTCGCTTGTCTAGCTAATAGCTATCGATCTCTGCTCTATTGAATTTGCACATCGGCCGCTCAGCTTATGTTACACTAAGCCAATGACTGGTGACTTCGGGCACTGTCGCTCGATCATCCACGACCTCATCAATAATATTTGATTCTTCATTAGCTTGAATTAATATGCATTTTGCAGTTGATCTGCACTGATTGTGGCTTATATTTCGATCCCATTTCGTTCATATGTGCCGAAAACAGTTTTACCGCGCGTCGCGCGATGCTCTGCACTGCAGAGCACGGTCATGTTATGGTAAGTCGTCTATCTGTCCGTCTGTGATGTTGGTGCATACCCTGATGATATAGCCTAGTTTGGGATTTTTTGGAGTAGTTACAAGAACATTAGCCGGGGTCTACCCTACCAGGTGGCAACGAAGCAGCGATCTTTACCAGTGAGATCACCCCGCAATTCCACGTGGAATAGGCGTCGGGTACGGAAAAACTGGATTTTGGGTGCGAAAAAATCGGCAATATCTCTGAAACGGAGCAAAATAGTAATTATGAGACATGGTTGGAATTGAGTGCCAATATAAAGTTACACATTTGGTATAAAGACTGATTACCTTGAATGACCTTGAGCGGCTATTCGATAATTCGAGGTCACATAAACTACTATACAAGGTCATAACAATCTCGTACACCCAAATGGCCAGAAAGCAGGTTTCTTTATAGGAAATCGGAGTCGCTCAACTGAACACGTTATAGGCCTAGTGATATCCGATTTTAGGCCGGAAGTAGAAACATGGCAGTTCTGCCCATGCGCAATCAAAAACTGCCCGAAATCAGCCTTAATAGTTCCTTATTTCGCTAGCTACTGTCAGCAGCTTGGAGTAGATTGTAGCCTTTCAAGACGTACATGAAGCTAACTCCAACGAAATAAGTTTTGCAAAAAAAGATAGGCCTAGCATGTGGCATTGCGTAGTTTTCTTGCGACAGCACGGCTTTCTTGTTTAAATTGTCGTCTTTAGTGAGTTTGACCTTTGATCTGTTCCAACAGTTTCGCCTGACAGGAGATAATCTTTCTACTTAATTCGAATTATCCGGCTTTACTATTTTAGTGTACTTTAAACAGGATGCACTGGAAGTACAGACTATACAGAAGGACGGACGGACTAGGTGAAATGCGGCCAACTACTACACAGTCATTAGTTCAATTACTGGCATTTCAGTAAAGAAACTGCCAGTGCCAGAGTGTTAGCTGAGAACGCCAGCCAGCTGTGCTGCAGGGAAGCGCGCAGCAGATTGGAGTTGGTAGACGATGTACCAATGAACCGGGCGGACGGAGGGGCTAATGCATTATTGACCAGCAACAGATCAACTTAATATGATTAGTCGACTCGACATCGATTAACGTCAGCTGCGGTCAGGTCGATATACGTGAGACACATACGACGACGTTACGACGTTCAGCGACAGTCTGTTGCTTGTAGAGCTGCACAAAACGCGCGATTCTTGCAAGAGCGTCGCGCGGTTTTTGTAAGATTACAACCGCGCTATAGGCCTAGGCCCCGACTTCCATAGGGTAGAGCAGTGTGGCGAGTTCCCTATAGGAAAATAACAGTCCTCGTAGGGTGCCGCCCTATGAGGAATTGGATCTCAGTCTGTTAAAAATATTAACATTAAATAGCATTAAATTCAGACACGAATTTGCACATATGTTCACAGACGTGACAATTCAATTCCCCATAGGCCATTTCCTATTGGTGGTCCATTGAAATCAAGCCTCTATCTCGAAAGTTTTCCGAGATATCCAATAGCGAATGTGTCGCAATGGTTGACTTGACCTTAAACGACATCTAAACGAAGGTCAAGGTCATTCATTGTGGCACCAATCGTCGACAATCGATTTCTCATATACGACTTCCAATAGGCTGTCAGCAGGAACTTTTGCTCTAGGACGCACCGTTTAGTCACAATACATAACGTCACAGACAAGAAGAGAGACGCGACGACGGACGCAACGCTGTAGCATAAGCGCGAGCGACCGTTAGTACGGTCGGCTAAAACGGTTAAGATAGGATTATGAAATGTTCACCATACGGTATAGCCTCATTCATCTAGTTTTTGCGGGGTAAGTTTCATCCCGAAATTGAATTCTAATGGGTTCCCCGGCCGGGAGCGAGGGCATCAAACAAGTGGAGGGTAGCAAAACAAGCCATTTTCTAGCTTAAACGTCAAAATCTCGGAAACGGTAGGAGATACGGCAAAAAGTTACTAATCAGTAATTATAGGAAGCAGGGTTGTAGTCTCGGTCTCGAGGCGTTTTTTTCGAACGTCTCGGTGTCGGCTTCTTACGTCTCGTTTACAATATAGAACTTCAAAGTTAAAACTGAGGACTGTCTATAACTATAAAATTCTCTATTCTCTACAGAGATAGGCCTACTTGGGCTGCCTAAGTATCTCTGTAGCCTAGAGAATAGACATTTTTGTCTGAACTATGAATTTTTTGTTTAGCAAGGTCATTCATTTTCGTAACAATCAATTCCTTATATACGACTTGTAACTTACGCACCATTTAGCCACAATACATATGTAACAGACAGACAGACAAGCCAGCAGGCGAATGGGCTCGCGCGCTGCCAAGCTTTAAGCGACCCTTATTGTCAGTCGACGTGATGGTTGGCATGTATTCTAGCATCGAACTATATCCTGTCTAACTCTGCTAATTTCACGCCGCCAATGCGGGCGAGCCTATTTTACGTTGTACGCTGCAAAGCAGGCGGTGACAATTATTGCTTACCTCATGAAAAGTGTCGAATATGTGTCGGACTTGGAGTGCGGTCCGGTCGCTCAGAATGCTTCTTCTCCCAGTGTTCTAAGGCGAGTAGTAGTAGTGTTTTACGTCCCCGCCAACACAATATAGGTTATATGGGAGGCGGTTTTTACAGGTCAAAAGACCCAACCAACAGTATAAAGTACTGAACGAAATGCTACAAAATACAAATCAAACAACGAAGAGAACAAAAAACACATAGGCCTAATATGCACAGACAATAATCGAGACAAAAAGGATACTACACAAAATAAGCACAGCAAGTCCCCTAGTTTACACCAATATGGGGTGACTAGGGGACAGCTCCCACAGTTCGCTAGGCCTGAACGGCGGTGGGACTGCCGGCGCGGTAAGCCGAATGAGCTGATTATTTAACACAAAGTTCTACGATAGTGTGTTTACTTAAAGGGTCAACATGAACAGGTGATCCGAGATTCCGAATGCGACGACTTCGAAGATTGTGATTTCACGATTATGACGTTAGTCACGTGACGTTATCGATGACGTCACCAATCTCCGTAGGCACTTTCCTATAGGGTTCCTATCTGGCACGAACCCCCTAAATCAATTAGTTTCCCAGATATTTAGCATCAAAGTTGCTACACGTCGACTGAAAATAAGGGTCGCTTAACCCTTTGACGCCCAGTGGTGCCACATGGGTACAGCTATAAAGCATCCTGTGCCAGACCAGGTTAAGCCATCATTTGTAATTTTTGACATCCGGGCACTCTGACGCGCCCGGATGTCAAAAATTACAAATGATGGCTTAACCTGGCCTGGCATAGGATGCTTTATAGCTGTACCCATGTGGCACCACTGTGCGTCAAAGGGTTGCCACGCGAGCTAACAAGAAGACAGACGGACGCAACACTGTAGCAGCAGAGCAGACAATGGGTGAGTGGGTCAACAAAATGTGAATGGGCCACGTGGGTCCGTAAAACTCTTGATCCATGATTAGGTGGCATCACACGTGTAAGAGGTTAAGCTAAGCATAGTACATGTACAGTTTTCTCTCATGTAGTGCACGGCCTGCGGGCGCTTAACATGCTATTAAAAAAGGTAACTTAAGTTACTTGCTTGCTAACTTTAACTTAACAACACCCAGTCAGTCACCAATAACGTTATTATAATAATTATATTATTGCATATTCGTGAGTAGTCGTGATCGACTCATGCCATGGTCTGGGACTGGGTCATGGGTCAGCTGAATTACGGGTCACGTGGGTCACGGGTCACAAAGTGTGACCCATTGTCAGCTCCGAGCATAAGCGCGACCGGCTATAAAAAGAAAACTTGACGCCTCTGAACCGCGGAATAGCAGAGTGGACTGGACAATGTCATTGCAGACGCGTGATCGTGACAGTAGCCTGTAGGGCCTATATTCATTGTTGTCGAACAGATTTTAATAATTCCCCAGAAAATTTATTGCGTTTATGGGGATGGCTGACGTGTAAATGGGACGCACAGCTATACTTGACTACAGATAGAGAGAAAATTTATATAGTGCAATATCATGCGTACATCTCAATAATGCACTAATATCGCGCGAATAGTATCGTCTTAACAGTGTGCCTAAAAACGCCAAAACCAACAGACAGATCACGAAACTCAGTCAGTTTCAGTCGGTAGTAAGTTCCAGACCATCGGGCCTGCAACAGAGAAAGCCGGATGGCCGAATGTAATTCGCCGACAGCGCGGTACAGTCAGTTGATGCTGGTTGACTGAACGTAGGTGTAGGCTGCTGACGGCGGTGACCGGAATGCAGTCGCTCAAATATGTTGTAGCTTTGTCCTCCAAGGCTCCAAACACCGGCGAACCATAACGGCGAGCTTGTACTTAATTAAACTACCGACTTCGCTGCCTATTACACACTGTACCTTCACTACCTTCATCATACTTGTTTAAGGAGAATTAAGGCAGTAAAGAGAGAGAGCACCGGAAGAATAAAAGCAGGGATGACAGAGAGAGGAGAGAAAGGGGATGGAGGGAGGGAGAAATGAGAAGGGGACGGGAAAAGCTGTGTTCCTATTTCCTATTTCTGTATGCGTTAACAACGTGACTGTACGTTGATGGTGATTGACACAGGACAGACACGGCGTCACAACGTCACTTCAACAACCAGTGAGCGTTTTACCACGAGTATTTATTGGTCAACATCACATGACGTGAGTTCGTGTTGTTACGTCACTACAAACTACTCTTATAACTGTAGAGCGAATTTATTTACAAAAACAGCAAGTGCACTGCAGCATCTCTACGGTCGAACAGTGTCATCAGCGTCTCTAGCTGCAGCTCGGTGACGTGACCGTGACTATCCTACAACCAGCGTCGTATCATCTGGGAACTCGTATGGCGGAACCTCGAGATTCAAAGGCGCCGGACCTTTGCGGATACGTCCCGACACGTCGTAGTGCGAGCCGTGGCACGGGCAGTAGTAACCTCCAAACTCACCTTGGTTTGGTACAGGAACGCAACCTGTGACAACAACAGACCAGCGCATCAGAGGTCTTATAACCAGATGCGTTTTACTTACTTACTTAGTGACAGTCAGCCTCCAAACTCACCTTGCTTAGGGATAGGAGCACAGCCTGCAATCACAGCACGCACCTGCCAGTCAATCAATCAATCAATCAGCCAATCATCATCAACAAAGATTTGTAATGCGGCCTCAGTACAAAAACTTCAAGGTCCACTATGACGAAACCATCAAATGTCAACTTTCAGCCTACAAGATAGTGTCCCAATAAGCCACTCGTAACAGTTGTCTTTAGCTTGCGTCGGTAGACTGCCAGTGAGGGGCGGGCGGACTGTTTCAAAGCCGGCAATCACCAACAGCAGCGAGACGTGACGGAGGGACGAGTTACAGACGACCTCTGGGCGGCAGATCCGCTACTCAAACCAGATCAGATAGGTAACTAGGTACAGAACCGTGGACTTCGCGGTACACAAGAACTGCTTGTCATCAGCATACAGGGGCTGTGCGAACAAAGTCCACAATGAGCCCAATCAAATACACTGTGTATATGATGTACAGAACACGCCACAGACAAGCGACAATGGGACGGCCCACGGCATAGACAGGTAGAGAGAGAGAGAGAGAGAGACGGACCGAGGTGAGTGCATACGCCGAGTATGACCAGCCACTCAGGACGCTTGCATCGGTCCGTGTCCAGCTCTGGGTCACGTAGTGACGCTGCAGTCACCGCCTGCTCTCGGCTTATCTCGTCCGCCGTGCGATGTCGTACAAACAGCGGCTTGCCACGCCACTTGAACGTCACGTTCTTGCCTTCGGTGATCGTACTCAGGTTGATCTCGATCTTGGCCAGTGCCAGCACGTCGGCAGACGCACTCCATGTCTGTACGAATTCGTGAACGGCTGCCTTGGCCGCGTACGTTGCAGGTACGGCAGCAGCTGTAATCACAATCAGACACAATCGAGCACCTGCAGTCACGTGACCCACACACACTCCACCAGTTAACTGACATCATGACAATGACATCAGTCATTCTATCCCTTTAACGCCTAGTGTTGCCATATTGGTACAGCTATGTGCCAGACTGCGTTAAGCCGTCATTTGTAATTTTCGACATCCGAGTGCCCGGATGCCAAAAATTACAAATGACGGCTTAACGCAGTCTGGCACAAGATGCTTTATAGTTGTACCTACATCACAACAGTGGGCGAAAATTGGTTATGCTAGTTACTCACGTCTGTCTCCAGTGAATCAACTCCACTGATGGAGGACCATCTTGATGAGTTCCAAAGACCTGAAGGATTTGTGATCCAGAGAGCCGCAGCTAACTAAGAGTCCTCCAATGAAATATCATAAACACTCAGAAGAAGAGGGCCCTCAGTACCCATCACACGCGAGTTTTAGTTTTAGCATTGTTTTAGTTACAGTTTTTATATAGTATTCCGTAATTTGATTCAGTTTTAATATAGTTTAGTATTGCTTTTTGATTCAGTTTTAGTTATAGTTTGAGTAAAACTAGCACAATTTGATTTAGTTATAGTTTTAGTTACAGTTACTACGAGATCACTGATCTATACTGCTCGTAATGGGATGTGATTCTAATGCCCACCTTCTAAGATGGGGCATTTATGGCTGTATAAGCTACTGTAAATCCTCTAATAGAAGCCAGGTCTCAAATACAAGCCGTGAGTCTAATTCAGATGTTCTTTCTCACTGTGGTTCAAAAAATGGCACCCTTTTCTTTTAACAATAACTAAGTCAAATGTTGACCGATTTTAATGATATTTTATAGAGTGTACCTGACTAACATATTGCAAGTTTTGGAATGATTACTTTACTAACTTACTCCACTTAGAAGTCATATTGCACTATTTTTACATATACCTACATGTAACATTAAGTAAAATGGTTGATGAAAACATGGACTTAGTAAATTAATATTTACAAATCAAAAACTGATTGAGTGGTCTTCAAAAATTTACATGTAATTAAATTCCATTTTTGTTTTATGTATCAAAATCCAAAAAAAATTTTCTTGCATATGTTTTCCCTAACACTTTTTTGCTGTTGACGATGAAAAAACATTGATTCATATGCAAACAAGTTACACAGGAGTGAAATGCAAAACATGGCCGGCACAAAGTACACTATGTCTACACACAGCCTATACACATCACGGGTAGACAACCTGCGAGAGCAATGTAAGTGAAGGCCTTGCGAGCTGGTGCAGAGGCCTGCGAGTCGGCTGCTGGATCTTTCACCGAGTCTCGGCGGTAATCTGAGAAGTCTGGAAATGAGACATCTGTGTGTGCAAGACGAATCTGACTTGAGCCTGCAGTTCAGATCAGACCAGATACACTGTCACAGAATGAGCTACAGCTTGGACTGAACGACACAGGCACAACATTCACTCCACTCCACAGCATACTAACAGCACAGACTCTCACCACACACATCTACTCTGAGTCTCTGGCTGGTTATTGGACTGTGTTGTTATTATTAATTATGTTAATTATCCCTGACAAAGTGGAAGTATAAAGTGGCCGTTTTGTTTATACATCTGTTTGTTCACTCGCTCACTCACAGGATGACTCAAAAAGTTGACGGATTTGCACGAAATTTTCAGGATACATTCGCATTGGGCCCCTGAATTGCCTGATTAGTATCTCCCCTAACCTCGCGACAGAACTGTAGACAAGGGCAGACTTGGAGTCAAGGCCACAACATGCAAGGCCAAGACCAAGACCAAGGATTGGTTGGATTGAGCAGTGTTTTACGTCCCCGCCAACACAGTATAGGTTATATGGGAGACGGTTTTTACAGGTCATAAGACCCAACCAACAGTATCAAAGTACTGAAGGAACAAATAGTCATTCACTCATTCACTCACTAGTCGACCATCATCCATGACGGTTGGCGACTGCAGATGACCACTCTATTGTCTTTCTTCGCCACTGCTCCCTGTCTTGTGACATCTCCTTCAGCTGAATGTAGCTACAACCACTCCACTATTCTATGTCGTCCATTCATTGTCTTTTGGGTCTTCCTTGGTGACGTAAACCATCTACACTGCCCTCCAAGACTGTCAGTGCCAAATTTCCTGCACTTCCCCTGGCAATGTGTCCGAAGTACTGTAGTTTCTTCCGAGCCACCTTCCCCGTTAACTCCCTTTTCAGACCAATCTCTTCTAAGTAATATTGATATACAGACAAATCAAACATACAATAAGCAGACATGAACACAAAACACAGCAAGTCCCCTAGTCAACAATAATATGGGGTGACTAGGGGATGGCTCCCACAATTCTACAAAGGGCAGGCTTGCCAGGCCTGAACGGCAGTAGGGCTGCCGCCGCGGTACCCCCGCCAAGGCCAAGGACTTGACCTTCAGGGCCAAGGACTTAATTCCTGAGGAAAGGTCACAAGGTGGGCTATAAAAACAAATACTAGCCTGCCACTATGTCAAAATTTAATTGTTCTATATCTTTTAGTTTATTAGTCTAACAGCATATATGATTAAAAGACTCTGTCACACTATGGCTAAACAGCAGCAAGCTGCAAAAGTTCACAGTTGACTCAGACATGCTTGACTGCTTGATACATTTCAGAAAGACAGGAACACCAGCCTCACCACGTCTGACAACATCTTGTCCCCCATTCTAGCCCTGTGTGGTCTCATGAAGAGACCACTGTGGCTAAACACACGTTCAACGGGTGCAGATGTAGCAGGTGCACAGATTTTCTCAAACATGGTGCAGGACGGTGCACAATGCTGTTGCACAGCTTTCCACGGATCTGCGAGCGGCCAGTGCTCTGCAGACATACGAAGCCCAACTAGTTCTTCACTGTTATTGCACATAAGTAAGCAAGTGCCATCGGATTACAGTGGTGTCATGGTCACACCAGCACGTGACTATTTAAGGTAAACTTTCAATTCAAGGCCAAAAACAAGGTCTGTTAGATTACTTTGCGAGGCCAAGGCCAAAGACTTGGCATCCAAGGCCAAGGCCAAGGACACCATTAACTAGCCGAGGATCCTCGAGGCCAAGGCCGCGGTCTCGAGGACTCCATCTCTGGACAAGGGGTATGCTAGCCTACAAGACCTTGAAATGAAGCCCAAAGGGCGAAGCTGAAAGCATTTCAGCGGTGATATGTCTAATGGGAAGCAAAAATTTGGCATTTGTTGGAGAAATTTCTTTCAGTATTGTTGACTTACGTCACAACTTTGTGCCACACTAACCTAGAAAGAAGGCTAGGAGTGAAGTCAGATGGCGCCCTAGCAGTCAACTTTACTGTTCCCACCCAAGTTTGTTGGAATAGTGGTTGTCGGAATACTGGCTACCTCCTGGAACAAAGTTGAGGCTATGCAGGGTCCCAATTCTGGAAAGCTCAACATTGCCAAACTAAGAATACAGTGCACCCATAAAACTCTGGTAAGCCTAGAGGGCAAAACAAAATAGCAGACCTCTGAAACCAACATGGCATATGCAGCCAGTCCGCAGCAAGTGGTAGCATTCACAAACTTTGACCATATAACTGAATCCAGCTCATCTGAGAAAATAAGGTTGTTTCATTTTATGAACGAACGGATCATAGGATGAGAAGATTTACGGACAAAGAATGGTTCAAAGTGACGGCAGGAGTATGACAGGTGTGCATCTTATTACCCGTGCTATTCGCCCTTGCCATAGACTGGGTCATGAGAACAGCACTGACTGGTCTGGACATTGGCCGGCAGTGGACAGACGGCAGTCGATTCAGTGATCTGGACTACGCTGATGTTATTGTTCTACTAGAAACGTCACGTGATAGAATGCAATAGTTGACAGCGACCGTTGAAACTGAAGGAAAGAAGATTGGATTACAGATGAATGTTAAAAAATGCAAAACCATGGTTACAGATTGGTGACGGTCAGCGACCTGTCCGTCGACGTGACGGTGTTGGACCAAACCGGCAGATGGAAGGAGATGGAAGGCATTTTTATTGTGCAATAATGGGTGGGTCTAAAAATTGAAATCCACGAAATACACGAAATCCACCAAAATTTACGAAATCCGGTGTCCATTAATACACCTATAATTTCTGCAACTTGCTTAGACGTCAGCCGCCGACATTATCAGACCCATACTGACACGCTGACGCCGGCGTACATGGCCTGTTGATGAGATTTAAGTCACCGCGAGTTTAAATTTTAGCATCCTAGTCAAACGTTCTCTATACTGAATGCGTGTGAATCGAATACATGCATTTCGTGAGCAATACAGGATTTCATGGAAGCCTTTGACTTCGTGGCTGCTTACAGTTACAGTTACAGTTACAGTTACAAATTAATGGGCTAGTTAAGCTGTCAGCTTTTAATGCCCATATCTGTCCATCCAAGTATCTAGCCTCCTTTTGAAAGTTGAAATGGTAGCTGCAGATACAACATCGTCCGGTAACTTATTCCAA
>Ga0056114_1001079_pt1 | contig 11598 bp, 6 predicted proteins | sample WorMetHERISLAND1_FD_77005 | JGI IMG/M metagenome (GOLD analysis project Ga0056114, IMG submission 77005) | Marine gutless worms symbiont microbial communities from Max Planck institute for Marine Microbiology, Germany - Olavius loisae HERON... ...
ACAGACACAATGATGCTGTTATCTGAACGCAACATATTATGCACAAAACACAGCTTCTTCTGATAATACAAGTGTTCAAAGTTCATCCTCTCCAGACAACAGATCAATTCTTTAACTGAAACCCATGGTCTGAAGTCAAGGATTTTACGGTATACTGAGTTCCAGTACACATTCAAATGGTTTATACTAGCACTTGTTAAGTTAAAACATTCAAGTGCATATGACAGAACTGGGTGACAGTAACTCTCCATTAAGTGTAACTTCATCAACTCAGACACACCAGAACTCTGGACCAAAATAGAGTTCGTGCATCCAAAAAACTTGTGTCTCAATTGATTGAAATCAACACTGAATACCTTTGATGACAGAAATGTAATACCAAGATATTTTACAGATTCAACCCATTGCAAGGGTTTACCTGAGAGTGACAAGGTGGGAAGCTTGCATTTATGCTTTGGTCCAAATACAATACAGTGAGACTTTTTATCATTAAATTGGAGACACAAGTCTTTGGCAGTATGTGCACAAACATCAAGCAGTTGTTGCAGTCCAGACACTGATGCAGACAGTAACATCAAGTAATCAGCATACATTATGCAAGCCATACAACATCGATTAAGATAACAACCAGTGTTTTTTGAGACAACACTATTAATGAACACATCTGCGTAAACATTAAAAAGATGTGGTGAGAGCACACCTCCTTGTCTTACACCACTACGTAAGCTTATACTTAGAGTATCAGAAAATGTCGTATTCCATCTTACCATAATGGTTAATTTACTATACCAGTTAATAATAATATTAAGAAAAGCGACAGTTACGCGTCGTTTCATGATGTGCGTCTGTGTACATATTTTTGATGTTTTGTTTGAATCAAATCATATGTATATTTTTCACGGTGCTGTGCTTTACGTAACAGTGAAGTTACTAAAGCGCCGATTTTGTGGTGTCATTTTTGGCAGTCGCTACAAGTGGCATAGTAAGTGCAGTCGGTTAGGCCTACGCCTACCTTTAATGTGCATTAAGGAAAGCCAACTAGCATTTGGGAAATTTGGGGTACAGTGGCGCACCACGCGGCTTTGCCTCGAGTCTTTGTCTATCTGTGTGCTATCGATTGTCATGACCGACTGAAGCGACCACGTAGGTTGGCGCGCTCTACAGTGGGAGTCCAAAAATTTAAAATTAAACCCCTAAGATTTTCTCAATCTTTTTCCAAACGTCCAAGATTTTTAAAGCAAAATTTTATAGCGAGCGCAGTGCGCGCGTGCGCTGTTCTTTGACGCACGTCTGAGTCGACTCAGACAGCATTTTGTTGTTTCAACGTCACATTCTGGTAAGAAGTAGGTAGATACGGCCAGATGGCGCCGCTGTGTAATGCAGCCTTCCCGGATAATTACAGATTGCAGATTATCACAAAACGAAGCCTTTTGGATGGTGAAATGCATTCGACGATATGTGTACATGTCGAATGGGCCGCTGATCATTTTGGTCTTGGTTTGTTTAACGTAAATCGATCCACATTTGACAAAGATATGGGCGTCCCAGTGACCTTGACCATTGAACTTTGACCTCAAATTTGGTCCACTTCGTCAGTAGTCCGCTGTCTCGTCTGCTGTTTTCCACTGAAATTGAAAGTTTATACGGCTTTCCTGTTTCGAGGAAATCGGAGGCAGGGACAGACGGAAGGACAAACAGACGGACGGACGGGTTGCAACACTTAATGCGGCTCCCTTGGGAGGGCCGTGTAATAACAACCAAGTTCAACAAAACAATCCGAACACGCGATTTTCTAAACGGCTTGTTTGCAATGGTTCATAACTAGAGTGATTGGGCTATCCAACGCAGTGTGTATTCTAGCCGCCCCAGTGTTGGGGGAATAATGGTACTTGGGGGGACAACGAGGCGCCGAAGGCGCTGAAGTCTGAAGCCCGAAGGGCTGAAAATCGAGGACGAAGGCAGAGGCAGGGGTGGGGTCCCCTCCCCTCCCCACCAGCTAGGTGGTCTGGGGGAGCGCTGTAAGCTCCCCCAGCGGGGTCGGGTCGGGTCTGAGGCGGAGCCCCAGCCGAAATCGAATTTTGGTAAATTTTCCCCCAGAGATGCCTAGAATAAACACTGCTCCAACGGCGAAGAGATGTCGACGATATGTTTAGCCGTTTTGACACAATATCAACAGGTTACGGACAGACTGACAGATGGACGGAGTTGCTAAATCAGTATCGCGCTTAAGTGGACCACTAGCACTAGCAGTGTTTATGTGTACAAGAAAGCCTAGCTCACGCAAAGTTAAGCGCGCGACAGCAGTGCGTGTATGAAGGCTAGCAAAGAAATTCACAGCAAATGAACGCTATGTGATTGTAACCATGGGCGTATTACGGTATTAGGCCTACTTACAGTTTGCGAGATATTTTCGTACGTAGAGGTTAATCGCCATTTTAGCCTACTGTATTCTGATTGTAGACAGCTAGTGGGGGAAAGCACAGCGATATCAACGTAATCTATTATACATCGCTGGCAAGTACATTTAGTGACCTACAGTTCGCTGACAATACGGGTCTATCTTCATTCCTTTAGCCATTGTTGCCTTTCCTCCAGAATCTGCGAAATTTCAACAAAATTCGAACTTATGGCAGTTCAATTGGCATCCACGGTCGTCGATATTGGTGCCAATCGAAAGCATATATACAACTTCCTATTAGTCATTAATTAGTAACTTTGGACGTATCTCGTACCATTTTCCAGATATTGACACATTAAGCTAGAACAAAGCTTGTTTCCGCACCCCACCGTTGTTTGACGCGCGCTCAGGGGGAACTCGTTAGAATTTCTGGATGAACCTCATCTCGCAAAAACTACAGCGATGGGTCTACTGTATGGTGAAAATTGAATAATCCTAACTTCAACCGTTTTGACTGATCTACGGTACCCACGTGGTAGACAGACAGATGGACGGGCGATATAGCTCGCTCTGCATATCGCGCGCTAAAAGAAACCTCCGAAGAGAATGTCAACGTTAGTTCCGCTGCGTCGTTGTCGCCCTCTAGTGAACGCAAATAAAACGTAATCCCCATGTAACTTAGTTTGATAGCGTCTGAATATTTTTATCGATGTGTTAGGCTTGTTGCACCGAGGAGTTACACCATAGCGTAATAATCATTTTGTCGGATAGCGTTCAGCTCTCACATAGTTGTATGATCTACGAGTGAGTAGTGACGGAATGGCAGATTGGGCAGAATATTGACAGAATGTGAATTCTATGAAAACAACTAGGCAATTCTTAAAACATTTGCGTTAATGAGTATAGAAGTTAACAGAACTCTCTCATTTTATTAACTTTTATAGTAGGCCTACAAGATATCCGAATTTGGTGAAAAATCTTATTCTGAGTAGTGAGTACGCAATGGGTTCAGTATAAATTTTTATCGCACGTTCGTAACTTGTGTGCAAAGCTATGCAGATCGCAATATGATTGATTGATTGAGCATGGTTTTACGTCTGCGCCAACCAACACACTATAGGTTATACGGCCGACGGTTTTTACAGGTCTGATGACCCAACCAACAGTGTCAAAGCACTGAAGGGGGGTGGTTAGTCATCCAGACAGGCCTGAATCTAACCATGCTCACCTCACCGTGTTACAAACTACAACATGCATGTAGATATTACACAAGAAAATAATCTAACACACACAAAGTAACCTAAGCACAGTGAGTGAACTCAGCGAGATGAAGCCAAATCTGGTAGACAGAACCTGTAAGCTGCTCAAATGAGTGTGCAACTACAAAAAGCTACACAAGAAAACTACTAGAGAGCAGTTATGATAATATTCCCTCTTGCTCCTGACCAAACCATAGCTCAGATGTGGTCAAATGGAGCTCGAGGGAGAGAAGATCGCAATATACACTGTCTCAAAAATGACCCAACTTTGCAACGGTATAGCTCGACATTTTAAGGACCGATTTTGACGATATTTGGCAGAAGTATTCAAAGGTCTCTAGAGTAGAGATTGCATGTTTCAGTTTTTATAGCTTTGACTTTTTATCAACTTTTCGTCTTTCAAATCGGACATCGAAAATAACGCTAATTTTGACGCTGTATCAAGCTAATGCGCCAACTATGACGCCGTTTAGCAAAGAAGATACAAAATTTTGATCAAAGTCTGTATGAATATAAAGGTTACAACCCTCGGTAGGTATAACAGAGTTTTTGGATAGTTTAGACGAAGAAAAGCATCCACAGAAAAATGGTGAAGCTCGGAACAGTCGACAGGCGTCCGGGCAGCGGCAGACGCAGTGTGCACACACATGAAAACGTCGACAGTTGAGTCGCTGTTGCTGAGTCAGAAAGACGAACCTCAGAGCCACCGAACAGTCAGAGAAATTTCACGTGAGACGGGGGATCCATCGATCATCAGTTTCGCGGATTATTCACAAAGATCTGCGTATCAAGTGCTACAAGAAAAGGCGCGCTCAACAACTGACTGAAGCGCACAGCATGCACGCGTTATTTTCGGTATGCAGTTTGAGAGACGATAACGTGATAACAAGCAAACCTACATGAAAACTGAAACATGCAAACTCTATTCTAGAGTATTTTGAATAAAATCGATCCATATATTTTCGAGCTATACCGTTTCAAAGTCGGGTCGTTTTTGAGACACAGTGTACATGTAGCTATTACGTCCAATCCCGTCTACGCGCCGTCTATCTTTTTCTGTTTATCACACTGTCAGAACAACAAACTCCTCGAAACTCTGTCAACGTCCGTATAGCCCATCGTACTAGTTTTCTCAGCATTGAACGTAGTTAAGAAATTCCGACCCTTAAACGTTGACCTAAAATGCACGTGCTTTGTAGAAATTTGAAAAATTACTGAGCTCTCAGCGTTCTTGCCACGCTTAACTGACGATCTCCTGTTTATGATGCAAGACGGTTCGACTAAGTTTATGGCACAACTGGCGACACGGACAAAGAACAGTGGTCGACTTGTGCCACAGTGACCGCGACAACTTGCGATAGACTCCAACGTTAACCGTTTCACGTTACAAAGATACGATTCACTTGTTTATCTAAACGATGATTGGTACATTTACGCAACGGTGTAAAAAAACGTTTCAAATTTTGTTACCAAAAACTTACCACCAGACTCCATCGGTGAAAGCACGATAAATTTGCGACAGCTGGTGTTCTTGTTTAAAATGACAACAACCACTTAGGATATTTAGCATCATCCACTAACTGAGTCTACTACGAACTTGTGTTGAGTTCTTATTCTGTACAGTATGAGTCAAAAAATCGCCCCTGCGGTTTTCTGACATTTTTCCCAAACGGATGGGAATTTTTAATTAGTTTTTATACACCTATTATACGTTCCTTTCTACACTAGACTACAAATTTTTGTTCAATTATCTCCAAATTTGACGAAGTTATGCCATAACTGAGTGCAACCACCCAACGAATTTATACATTTCACGAGAAGTTTAACTTCTAAGTTTGCTTACAGAGCAAATGACGTCACTTTTGACGCCTTGTCATATCCGACATGTTTGTTGACATTACAAAAGTGTTTATTTTATAGTGACTTGCCACAGACAACGATCAACAAAGCTATCGATGACTTACGCAAACGTCTGAACGCGCGCGTTTTGGCGCGTTTTGGACATTTTGAGCATATTGTGTGAACTAGGTAGTGGTAGTCGCGCTTAATATGGCATAACTTCGTCAAAGTTGGAGGTAATTGAATAAAAATACGTAATCTAGCGTACGTAGGAATGTGTAATAGCTGTGTAAAAAATCGATTAAAAATTCTTAACCCTTTGTGAAAAAATGAAAAAAAATCAGATAACCTCGGGGGGGGGGGATTTTTGACTCACACTGTACATTGCGATAAAAATATACAGCATGCGATCAAACTTTGTGAATGTACATTACGCTAATTAATACTTGCTGTACTTTCACGAAGAATTTCTTCATCGATTTCTGGCGGAAGATACCAGATCACCAAGAAAATGTATTTGACCAAATTAGGCAACAGGTCCTAACATTTACCCGCACGATGTTATACATGCGGTATTTGCCGTCGCAAAGTATCTCTATCATTCTGTTACGAACCGGTATTGTGTCGAAACGGCTGAAGTTATCGTAGAATTTCTTTCACAACCTGAGAGCTTGAATACGGTTTTCTGAGACAAATCGGCGTTACGAAATTCAGAAATTGCGACTGGATCACCCTAACGGGAGCCTTAAACACTTCTAGACTAGGTATAAAAATGTGAGCATTTACTGACGCATTTTCCTCGTTTGACCTGTAAGGTGATAAATCATATCTACGATGTTCTGTTGATTTCTCGAATTCGTTGTGTCACCAGACGAACTGTGCGATACACAATGTTTGGCGGCTATCCGCTAGGTGGCCGCATTAAGCATTAGTCCTTGTCCGTCCGTCTGTCCGTCTGGCACGGCAACGCGAGAGACGCAGATTCCACATAGTTCCTTCCGCTTTCAGTTCGCTATTCTGTTGTAGCGGATGGCCGCAAATCGTGCCGGCCATCTGGATTGTTTGTGGAAGCATCGCGCGGATTGTCAGCGATAGCTGGGCTTTCTTGCTTATTTCGCCCGATCTCTTCAAATCCGCCTTGCAGCCATCTTCTATATTATTCGTTTTCCCGCACCTCATGATAACGAAATATCTCGCCCAGGACTCCGTTGAAATTTCCCAAAAATTAACCTAATCTAAAGAACAAAGAAATTCGAATCATTTATGTCTCTTGCAATAGCACATGATCGATAGTTCGCCTTTAATTCAGGACCAGCATCACCTAGCCTAGCTGGATACATTAAATTGGTTCGTCTGTTTGTTTCTGGTCTGTGTTAGTCCGTGTTTTTTTCGTTGACGAAAACTAAAACTAAAATGCGTGAAGTTTTCGTCGACATTTCGTCGCTACTTTTCGTCAGCCGGCCGTGACTTACCGCGAAAATGCGCATGCTTCTCAGCCGACAGCAGTACGGTAATGCTACAGTAGTAACAAACGCTTGCTTTTATTGAGATTAGGTAGGCCAACTAGGCTGTAGCAATACTGACACCAGTGATTAAGTGTGTGATTATCTTGAGTATGATCGCATTCATTTTGGTGTGATACTTGAGTGACTAAAACTGAAAGTGACTAAAACTAAAACTAAAATTAAAACAGCTGACGAAAAAAACACTGGTGTTAGTATTATGTACTGACATTGTTGCTTTTGGCTATGTACTCGTCTCGTAGCCACCATGTTATTCGTATTCTATTCAGATATCTGTCAACAATTTCAATAAACGCACTTACTTACTTACTTAAACTATACTTAGTTACATACAGTAGGTTTTAGCATTTAAGACTGAATGTTAATGAATTAACATAGCCTACGAGTATAACTTACAATAGATCAAATTTACGATATGTCTGCCGAAAGACCGGCATAATTTTTCTCTGAACGTAAACTGCGAGTAGAAACCTGACGTGCCGTGAAGCAAAGTTAAAATCGTACAAAATTGCACTGGAATTGCCACAGAACTACCGAGTATCCGAGTATTATCGTCACTACGAAGGGTTTTGGCTCGATGATGGATGCGTCGTGTATTGCGGACAGACGACGCCAGAGTCTAATATCAATTCGTCTCGTCGCCATCAGTCGTATATGAGACTGATCGAGGATTTGCATCTTCGACCAGCGAAGACCAGTCAGTCGGTCAAGTCGTCAACGGCAATCGATGTTGAGTTTTCTTTCGATCGCATTTTGCACCATCACAGGATCTTTTCCAACTTAGGCAATGAGGCAAACGAAGGAGAGATTTTCTCCAGGGAGCAGCGTGGAGAGTAGAGACCATATTCAGAAAAATGATGATATGTAATAGTCGTTCATTATACTGCTCCTTTAGAGCAATTACTTTCGACTCCGCAGGGCAGGCATTTGCATATAAGCAAGGCTAGAAATCGTATTTCACCGTTGTAATAAAGTTTCTATTCTTCCACAGCCACACAGATTGCAATATGACTGAAACTAAAACAAAAGCTTACAAGTTCGATAGTCCAGTTCCGTGAAAGGCACTGGCAGACCTCGTGGCACCAGCAGTATTACGACGGAAAGGATTTTTGGGACAAAATCGTTTTTATCCTGGACTAAAAGAACGACTAGTGACGTGAGAGTGGAGACAGAGACTCTAACGAGCAGTTACGAGCTGAAATGTGTAAGATTATGCGAAGATGATAGTGATCACTGTTGTCATTGTACTTTCAACAGCTACGCAGGAAAGCCTAGAAAGTTATTTATAATTATTATACTTAATTAAGGCACAATAACATAGAAGTTACCATCACCGGTCACCGCAGCTATTAGATTTTTATCGCCAGTCCGCATTCATTCATGAATGCAACGCGCGATACTGATGTGGTGATTCGTTCGTCCGTCTGTCACACGCTGGTACTGTGTGAAAACGGCTAAATCTATCTTCGAAATTCTTTCATCGCCGGATAACTAAATTATTCTAGTTTTCTGCAACCAGATCTCTTTACGAAATTCCGACGGCGTCATCTCTAACGGGAACTTCAAATAGGCCTACAGAGAGAGAGGGGTATCAAAATTCCGCGAATTTCAGCCAATTCGCTGTATCTGAGAAACAGCGCGTGATAGAGGTATGGCTACGACTATCTCAAAATCGTATGTAATTTATCGAACTACGTGGTAACCGATGACCTTGAGTGACAATTAAACGTCATTCCAGCTACTGCAAGTCTCTCCGAAATAATCCTGTATTGTATCAACACACCTAAACATTTGATGAAATTTCTTTCACTGTTAAGTGAAGTAGCTAAATTATCCTTATTTTCTCAGAAGTAAACTGCTTTCCAAAATTCCGACGAGTTTATCCCTAAGTGAGACCTTAAATGCAGCTGTGGTATAGAAATTGTAAGAAATACTGAACTGCGATGTCAGCCTCACCACGCTTGATTGGTGCTTTAAACTTACTCGCCAACCTGCGGTAAACGTGGTCTGACGACGAAAGCCGTGTAATGCGATAAACAAGGTACGCCCACCTTGGTATATTCCGTATCTGGCTTTCTTACAAATTATATTGTCCAGTAATTATACCACGTAATTGGCAACGTGGCCACGGCGGCTTCTACGAACAACCGACATTTTACCGATACGATACGACACGATACGATAGAAGAGTTTAACGTGGACTCAAAAGCTGAGTATACAGCTTAATCTAGCACACGTAGCCAGAAACTAAAACAAACGAAGCAGTGCAAAATACAAAGTACCGACATCTATTTCAAACAGTTGCCCGAATTGTATAGGCCTATCTCAACAACTGTCGTTACATGTTTGCAGCGGTATACAATAGGAATTTGAATGCTATTGTCAATGATTCACCCCCCCCCCAAATCAACTGTATTGGCACGCGCACGATCCGTTCGCGATAGCTGGCTCTCTTATTAACGTACCATAACCATATCACGATATCAACACTATAACGTAAGCGTTATTGGTTGTGGATAGTATCGACAGTAAACGGCATCACAGTAATGTTATCATGGTCGCCTCGGTGACAGCAGCAGTAGTAGATGCAATCATCACGTTTATTTTAAATTTTTAACGACGGGAAATGACATCCAGGCGAGGCACGTTATCGCAAACCCCTCCTCAGACCTTCGTCCGTGCGACGGCGGCACCGCGGTCATTCGCAGTGTCATCGTCGATGAACCTTATTAAACGATGCTTGCTTGGACCGTCATCGCCGTTGCCACTGCTGCTGCTGAGAGCCAAGATGATGATGATGATGATGGCTTCTGGATCGATGAGATGCTCATCGACAATCACTGTCTCCGGTCGTCGACCCGACTGACCGCCGTACACGTGGACCTATTCAGAGATAGCTTTCAATTGTGTATGTCCATCGCTCATTCGGTCAACTCCGTATCAAGCCGATCGTTTTCACGGTTATTAGCCGCATCTGCTGCTGACAGGATAATCACGACTTCAGCGTTTTATCCTGATTCCACCGCTGCCATAGCCTATACATTGCATCAATAAACAGACGATTGAATGAGTTTTATGCTTATACTTTTCCGAAATTTTATTCTAAAATATGTAGGCCTAAACGTTGCCTCATCATCATGTGTTATTAGTCACCCTATACGCTGCAATGTCATCAAATGGTGAGTCGGTGAGTCTATTTCATTTCCTGCACGGTTCAGTGATTCCGGATACTTCATTGCAGTACACGCTATTACTCACGACGCAAAACGCACGCCGATTTAACGACCAGTTTTCAGTGAACCTGGTTGCTTTGTTCTCGATTAATTCTGAACCTGTGCATTCTCAAGTCAGAGACCGGAATCTTTCGTATCCTCTTTCAAACCATTCCGCCACATCTTCTTCGGTTGTTCTCTGTGAACTGCCGCTGCTGTACAAAACGTTCCACACCGTACACACGCCCAAACCAGCTCAATCCATCATTCTTAATCACCAAACTGACTGGTTCCAATCTCAGCAATCCTCTGCAATTCCACATGCTTTCAATAAAAGTAGACCTTGATCAGGCCGAGTTCACTTTTCTCTAACAACTTCTCATGCTCCGCTTAGTCGGTCACATCTTGCTGCCACATATCATGATAACCTACATTTGATGTACCTTGGTCGTTCCAAAACATCATTAAAGGTCTTCCTGTCGCGCACATTAAATTCATAGATTTTGTGTCTAGACTTTGACGTGTTGACAACAAACGCCTCATCACCAGTCCCATTCTACCAGCTGGAGAACACTTCAAACACTGAATAAGAACCGGAAGAACCGGTGTAACTTGAGTGAGTCAAGACAGTGGTGCTGAAGGAGTTATGACGACCTCCGCTGTAGTCAGTCCACTGCTTTTACTGCCGTCAACAGCCGTGCTAGCATGCCGTCTTCGCGACCCGTTCGAGCTGGACCTTTGACTGAACCGAACACTGGCTCTCGCTGACGTCGCGTTCGCAGTTCGAAGTTTGTGCAGCTGGCACATGAGCAGATGCCGGAAAGCGACGCGGAAGTCGCGGTTGAGAAGCGTATAGATGCACGGGTTGACGCCGGATGACATATATCCGAGCCACGTGAAAACGGCGAACAGAGTCGGCGGAACGTTACACCGGCCGCCGTCCCCGCCACACGCCCCGTACGCCAGATTAGCACAGAAGAACGGCAGCCAGAGCGCCACGAACGCAGCGAACACCCAGATGAGCGTCTTCTCTGCTCGTCGTTCACGTGAGTTGACCTTGGACGAGCGGCCGCATGACGCCAGCATGTCGATGTAGACGAGTGACTTGGATCGCGATCGGCCGCGGTGTACGACCGACGACTGAGACGACGCCGTCGGAGAGAGCGCAGCGGCTGGATGTCCGTGACCCTCGCCGCCAACTACTCCGGCACCGGTGCTGTCAGCCGACGAATCGACTTCCGGTTTGTGATGCACGTCGAGCGATATCGCCGCCAGTCTCGCGCACACTTCCGGTGACGTCACACTGATAGTGGACGTCGCATTTGACGACGCGGTACGCCTCACACTGCAATGTATTTCCGTATTCC
>Ga0056114_1001080_pt1 | contig 11598 bp, 7 predicted proteins | sample WorMetHERISLAND1_FD_77005 | JGI IMG/M metagenome (GOLD analysis project Ga0056114, IMG submission 77005) | Marine gutless worms symbiont microbial communities from Max Planck institute for Marine Microbiology, Germany - Olavius loisae HERON... ...
CCCGACTCCATACCGTCGGTGACCGAGCTTTCCCGGTCGCCGCTGCACGTGTCTGGAACAGTCTGCCAGATCTTGTCACTTCCGCACCTTCCGTAGCAGTCTTTCCGGTCCCGGCTTAAAACTCATCTGTTTAACATTTCCTACCCCTGTGATTGTACAGTGCCTGCGCAGTGACTTTAGTTGCTTTGGACACTATAATCGTTCTTGCTTACTTACTTACTTTTGCTCTAGGACGCACCGTTTAGCCACAATACATAACGTCACAGACAGACGACAGACGCAACACTGTAGCATAAGCGCGACCGTTAGTACGGTCGGCTAAAAATTATATCCCTTCAGCATATTTGAACAGTTACTGTATGCCATGCTTTTCAGATGAAAACCATTGTTAATTGATGTAATAAGTATTTCCACATGTTGATATCCATTGTGTTGTCATTAACCACTCAGCTCTGTAGTGTCGCTGTTGTACAGTTTAACATTTGATCGTCACCACTGTTTTTCCATTGCGTAGTAGTATCTCACCCTGTTCACTCTCCTCCTGGTTCACCTCACCATACATGCATCATCTCTTTGCTGTCCCCATCTGTCACTCCCTCGGCCTTTCACTACAGACTAAAAACTCATTGTTTCACAAATCCTTTCCTCCATAGTATTTCTGGTTTCATTTGGACTGCCTTCATGTATCTTGGACTTGAACCGGTCTAAGTGAGCACTGGTGTGTGTTTGTTTTTGTTTTCCTCTCTTTGTATTTTTTTTTGTTTTGGTTACATGTGCTAGATGAAGCTGACCACACTCAGCAGTTCAGTACATGTTAAACTCTTGTGTCTTGTGTCTTATCATATATGCACATTGTGTCTGTACAGATGTCGCGCTGTGTACGTTCTCCTGCGACAGCCAAGTTCATCCCAGTTGCATGTCACGTCAAGCAAGTTGAAGAAAGAATTCATCGTCCTCATCAACACGTACATCCTTGACACAGCCGACGTGCTGTGGAGAATGCGTGCTTTTAGTCACCCGAGGCCTCCACCTCCCACCGGCGCCAGGACCTACCTCGACACTGTGTCACGCTCTGTTTTCCAGTCTGTTAATATTCCTTGTCCGAGCTTGGCAGTCTCGTTACTCATGCATCGAGCATTTGTCGGGTTTGCGATGGCATTCATTGAGAAGGTAACTTTGTCCTTTCATTCTACTGACTCTTGTGCTGGAATGTGGACTGGATGATGTAGCAAATGACTCGAGTTGCTTTGTTGAAGCTGCATTTCTTTTGGTGTGTGGAAGTGTTTGGTAACTGGCACTAACAGTGACCATGTGAGGCAGCATTGCAGCAAATAGTAAATGATCAGTGAATAATATCAGTCATGGTTCAGACGAGGAATACATGTCATTTGTCAGACGAGGAATACATGTCATGGGTCAGATGAGGAATACATACAAATAAAGAAGATAGATGCTAAGGACAAGGGTTCCACATAATGATCACAAGTGTCACCATCTGTCAGACTGATGATAAATGGATGAATGGAGTAGTTTTTGATGAGGCAATATCAGTAAATGCCGAGATTGCTACTCATGGTGGCTAAAGGGGGTGGGTGTCCCATGTTCAGTCTGTACTTTCCCATCATTTCTCTCTCATACAGAGCCCAGAGGCATGTGAGTAGGTGACGTTTACAGTGCTTTTGTTGCTGTCAATGCCAGTATTACTCCACCTCCTCAAGACCACGTCTGCCACACCTCAAACACTGTGTCCGGATAATGTGAATGCAATGAGCTGTCGTTCATAATTTTCTCACATTAATGTTCAAATTTCACTAGATGTGCCTGACCAGACTTTGTCAGAGACCCAGGTATCAACACATCGAATCATTTCAGTAGCAGCAAGTTCCGGTAACAGTGTTACATTCTCTGCCGCCGATGTACTTTTTTCACCCATGCTGAGTTTTCTTTTCTTTTTCAGTAATAAACTCGCAGCCCCTAAACTGCATGCAACTGTAGTTATAGAACCTTGTCTACGATGATTTGTCTTTTGTCCGCCATCTTTTCTCTGTGGGTTTCTGATTGGGTCATGCGTCACCAGTCTCTCCTGGTTGAACCACTCTGGAGGAATTTCACCGGATCCAGACATGTCAGAGACCTGGTTGGAGACTCGAGACACGGACATTGTCTGGTCCGGTCTGGTTTGGTCAGTGTCCATCTAGTGGAATTTGACCATAATGTGCCACATCCTTGAATGACATTTTAAACTGATGCTCCAATCAGCTAGACTGGTGAAGATGGCATTACACATTACTGGACTGTCCATCCAGTCTGCTATATCCATCCATTTAGTTGAGCTGGAAACATTTTGACAGTGTATTTTACAGTTACTACCATACATACAGCAGTGTGATACTATGTACGGTAGTGTACATGTGAGAAACATGTTACGTTGTATTTCAGACACAGCCAAGTGGAACAGTTTCTCACCCGTCAGTTCTGAGGGTGATTACAACATTGTGATTATTTACATATTAAAATTTTATTTACTTTTCTGCTTCATGTTGAATACACACTGTTGATTGCTTCGACACTGTTGATTTAGCATCGGCAATGCCATACTAGATGGTACTGGTATAACAAGGTCATCTAAGGAATTTTTGTGTGTATAAGGTGGTCCTTTGTCCTTGTTTTTTTGTCATATTCCAGTTACTTCTTGTAGCTGTATTCGTCATACTTTTCGCTAAAATGTGTCTATTTTTAGCATTGTGGATGACTTTGATAAATATGCAACTTATTTCCATTTTGTTGAGTTGTTATTTCTTGATGTTTTCCTGGCTGTGTCCTGCAGTTTATTATTTCATTCGTGCAGTGAATTGTCAGCCAATTAAGACGTAGCAGTAAAATGCAATATTTGGTTGAATTATTAACTTCTGTGAACTGAACAAAAAGCACTGAACTAACGTACTTTTAGAAACTTCAGTTTTAGCCTTAAAACAGTAATAATATTGCGACCACTGCTGCTGCTGCTGCTGTTTATTAGCCTCTGTGTGTAGTTGAGTGATTTATCTAAGGTCTCCGAGACAACTCTGGATACGGCTGATCTAAGACTTAACATGTTGGTTACATTTTCTGCTGATTTAATGCTTGAACTCGAGCAGTTTCAGTTGGTGTGTGTCTTGGTGTGATGCAGGCTCATAAAGGTGTGTTCTTGAAGTATCTGAGTCAGCAGCACATGTCGGCCATTGAACAGTTCATAGAGTTGAGCATCAAGCGACAGGATTCTCTGTCAAGTTCAGCTCTGCGTGGTGATCCCACATGACCGACACCAACACAGAACGGTTCTTTGAAACTCTACTACAGTCAGTTCACCGATCCAGCATAGATTTGTGTCAACTCGCCATCGAAGCATGGATAGTCCAGTACGGTTAATGTGAAAAGTTGGCGTGGATCGGCTGTTACAGTGGCTGAAATATCGGTCTTCTGTGTGTCGCAGTGTTGACACCGGAGATCACGTTCACTCATCTACGAACCCAGATGGATTTTATCTGATTTGTTATACAGTGAGTTGCTTGCACTGTTCTGTTCAGTCGCTGTTGTACAGTGTTGGCAGCATGTGGTGGTGCCATCGTGTGAATGACATTGAGGAAGGTGCCTTTTGTCTGAACAGCCTTGCAGTATTCGTCTTTGTAATATTTGATGGCATACAGTGACAATTATGCCAGTAATCTAAGTGCATTGTTAGTCCCTGTGACTTTTCTTCACATGAATTTTGTGAAAATTTGTCAGTGTTTAATAGTCCTTCTGGTGGAAGGACAGACAGACAGTTAGATGGGTTAAATATGCAGTGCAAAAATAATTAACCTTAGCAGAGGTAATAATTTTGCAAATTTTTAGTGAGTCAGTATTCATATGTTTAATTTGATCCAATTTCATGTTTTTTTATTTGTGTCTTGCTGTTTGCAGATTTTGTTTTACAAGTTTATTTCCCTGAACTGTTATTAATACGTTCATTTTAAGTGATTGTATATTTTTGTAATATTTTGCATTAAATTTCAGTTAACTTTCTGCAAATTTTTGTCGGTCCAATGTTACTTTCCTTGTGCAGTGATCTGTATTCTGATTAGATCTGTTGGTCCGATGGCATAAACGGCCTCTAAAGCAAGCTTTAATTTCAGTTGCTTTAGTTTGTACATATTTCAGTAGATTTCTTGGTTGTAATTCTATTTAGTTCTATTGGTATCAGTCAAGTGATTGGCTGGGTGCTGCTTTACAGCAGTCACAATAGATTGGCTGGAACGATTGTGTCACGCGAGATATTATTCGGTACTCAACTCTACCTAGAGTTACTCGTTTCAGATGTGGTAGTTACATTCTGATTTAGCTAAGACAAGATTTCTCATATCTGCCGCATTCTGTGGTCTAGTTTTCATGTCTTCATTTTCACAGATAAAGGGCCGTGGTGGCAGCCCCACCACTGTTCAGGCCTGGCGATCCTGCCCGCTGTCGGAGCTGTCCTCTAGTCACCCCATATTAGGGTAGACTGGGGGACTTGCTGTGCTTTGTGTGTGTGTCTTTTTATTGTGTACTCTTCTGTATTTTTTTTTTGCTTTTTTCTGGGTTTTCCTTTGTAGCTTTTTTCCTTTAGTACTTTTGATACTGTTGGTTGGGTCTTCTGACCTGTAAAAACCATCTCCCATACAACCTATACTGTGTTGGCGGGGACGTAAAACCATCCTCAATTTGATCCAATTCATTTTCACAGATAAACCTAGTTTATGGGCCACTGCAGATGTGACTGATTCTTAAATGTGTGACGAACCACTCGCGCAGTTGATCTTCCAAGCACAAACCTTCAGGGTTGTGGGTGCAGTATTTTAACAGACGACATGCCTTTGCTGTCAACCCCTCCTCCCCATGTCAGTTTCACTTTGTAAAAACTGTTAACATATTATTAGTATTTATGTGGACACACAGTTCACATGTTGTTATTTGGCTTTTTATGTAGTTGGAAGTTTAGTGAAGTACAGTTCAGTTGTTTTCTTTCTCTGCTGTTATTGTTTATATTCAATCGTGTATTTAATTTTGTTAGTGCACGATGGCATATAGCGCTATATGCAATCGCCCGTCTGTCTGTCTGTCACGTGGGTTGTTCATTCAAAAACGGTAGCCCCATCCCTCTAGTTTTTGCATGGTGAGTTTCATCCAGAACGGGTCCCCCTGAGCGGGATGAAAACTAGGGAGGTGAAAATAAGCTATTTTCTAGCTTTAAATGTCAATATCTCGAAAACGGTATGAAATAGTCCAAAGTTACTATTAATGACTAATAGGAAGTCACATGTGTGCACCAAGATCGATGACTTTGGATGACCTTGATAAGTTGGAATTAAACAAGGGTGCTGTGGGGAAAACGAGCTATTATCGAGCTAAATGCATCAGTATCTAAAACATGGTATGAGATACGTCAAAGTTACTGTTAATGACTAATAGGAAGTTGCATGTACGTTTTCGATTGGCACCAACAAGATCGATGACCTTGGATGACCTTGAACTGCTATAAGTTCGAATTTTCGGAGAATTTTGCAGATTTGGGAGGAAACAACAGCTAAATGAATGAAGATAGACCCATATTGTCAGCGACAGCGCTGTAACCCATTGAATGTACTTTTTTAAAATTATGTTCCTTGCGTTCATTTGCGGTAGATTTTTTCGCTGGGCGCCTTCATATACACACTGCTGTCGTGCGCTTACCTTAGCATTAGCTAGGCTTTCTTGTTTTAGTTCGGTGTCATGCAAACAGTGACGACATGAATATTATCAGTGCATGCTGACATTAGTTTACAGTATTCAGTGGCTGTGCAGTGTTGCTGATGTAACTCTAGACTGGCGTTGTACAAGCACTGAAGTCTGAATAATGTAATTGCTATAACTGACTTGACGTGTTGTCGTTAACACTGGCGTAATTTCTGCTAGTTGCATGACAGTAGGTTATGAAATCGGCTCGGAAAATTCTTTATTGAAAAAGGCAGCAAAACGCTGTTTGATGCATTTAATCCGTGTTCAGTGTTGATACAGATTCAATGATTTGTTGTGAATTGCAGAAGCTGTTGAAAGTGGTTAAGTGAAACAGCGGCAGTCAATTACACAGTGAAAGTTTGCCAAGCCCAATACAGCCATAAATTTTGCGATTTTCTACATGTTTTCCGACAAATGTTGAGCCACATGGCTTTTCATTCACTTTCCATGTAGGCCTAGCTGGGCCAGTGACAGTAACATGTAACATTCAGCTCATAATATGAAGTGCTGGTTTTGGGGATAGTATATTGACCTGATTGCAAACAGCTTTGGTTTAATCAGCCAATTACAGTGCATACCCTGATGCCCTAAAATACATAACAAATAATTAAGATATGCCAAATTGGGGTTTGCAGGCTTTATTGCCACCAACCAGCTACATATATATCGGAAGGCAATTGCGCTGAAAGCATCTGGTCTGTAGAGTGAATAGTAAAACACAGGAGAACATTTTCAGAACTTTTAATTAGCACTTTAATCAAGTAGCTCTGATAACGTAACAAGTGCTCTAATACAATGTCATTGTTGCCATTAAAAATCAACCAAAACACTATAGTTAAGATAGCATAATTTACTATAAATATCGGCAAAATAATGGATCAGACAAATTTTAATTTTATGTCACCACATGTAACGCTGGTGACGTGATTGTTTGTCTTCATTGCATTATGGTGTATTTCATCATAAAACTATTCTGTACAGCAATCTGCAGCGTCTGACAACATTTAAAATCGTATGAAATTTTTCTGTAAGAATGTCGTGATTGCAGTCAGTGGATGTTGTACACGCATGTTGTAATTATAACGAGAAATGACAAAAATTGTCTCACAACTGCAGAATATATAATGGATGTGAATAACACAATGAAGGCACTGAATAACTGGAAGTATAGGGAAAAAATTTCAGATGAAAAAATCGTCTCGTATTAGAAATCAACACGACAACGAAAAGTTGCTGAAATGGAACTTAGCCATGAACATTACAGTAGGTCTGCAGTGGTTGAATGGAGATAGTTAAAATGGTCTTTGGCAAAATACTCATCAGAAACTCACAAGATGGGATTTAATACAAAACACAACATCATGGTGAAGTCATATAAAGCGATTTAAAAAAATGGTTTTTTGCCAAATAAGTAATGGTACCGAACTGTACGAACCACCATAAAAACTATGAGAAAAAAGTGTCACAATGGAATGTATGGATTTTGTAAGAACTGTTCAAACAATGGCGGAAAAACTGCGGACAAAGACCTCTCCAACTGTGAGATTGGCCCTGACTTTTGGTTCAGGATTTGTATGAAATGTAAAAAACTAATTACAGAGGCAAATGCTAATTTGTGTTTTAGAACTCAGTACTCAAATACCTAGACATGTACAAAATCCATTATTCCACCTGTAATGCGTCCTGGACCATGCTGAAACCTGACCTCCCCAGACTGCAAGACACCCCTTCCCTGGACCCTAAATACTAGCTGCCTCGGGAATCTGATTATCCCTCCTACCTCATCCCCCAGACATTTTATGAGTGTTATGGTCACAATATATGCTGCAGTAAATAACAGTCGATGTGAAGCGTCTTTGTGAACAACCTGCAAACAAAACGGTTAATAACAGTCAAACGAGTCAACGCAGACGACAGGAGTCGCCGACATGGAACATATTCATGACTGCCAGCTAGTCAGCTAGCCAGCTAGCACAGGACTGGTGGAAGGACCAGTATTGGGCCGATCTTGGGGTCCATTGGCATCTTTTTGCGCAGACCCATACAGAAGGCCGAGTCGATCTGGATGGTCTTCTCCTTGACGTTGATGTCCTGCTCGAGAGCTGTGCGAGTCTTGAGGAGGCGACACAGCGTGTTCTCCAGCTGACGCAGTTTCTCCTTGAGTTGACACACAGCCTCGTAGATCTCATGCACCTCCGTCTGCAGGCTACATACCACACACAACAAACCATATTCACTCCAGTCTCCAGCACATTCAACACACAACTCCGTTATTGTTAGTGCTGTTTGGGGCCTCGCATCATGTGCAATTGCCGGAGGAGTGCATAGCTTACAGGGAACAGCAAATGTTGCTGTAGCAATTCTGTCTGTCCGTCTCTCAATACTCGTCTCAAACGCTTTGTCCTCTAACCACTTCTAAGGGTTCTGCCTGCCTCTGGACCTCGCTGCGAGGCTTCCATCTCCAGATCCCCTAACAGCGTCACCCAGGTTTTTCCAGGTCATCGGAGACTGACAAACAGCGATATATGCCTAGGTCTACACACAACACGCAAAGGATTATATTGTGCTTGATATAATGACTGAGGGCATAATGTATGAAAGACTGATAACGTTTAGTACGGTAACAATACCCTATAACTTATAGGGTATTGTTACCACCAGGTGGGGTGACGCATCTTTGAGATGATGTCCATCTATCCGTTTTTTGTCTATCTGTCCCGTGCCATAACATGGCAACACGACAGACGTGCAGATTGCAAATATTTTCTTCCGCTTTCAGTCCGCTATTCTATTACGGTGGCACATGGCACTTGTTGATTGATACAATAAAGCAACTCAGCAGCTGAAGCTGATGCGGCTAATAGCTGACCCGTGCATGGGAGCGTCACGACACAGCTCCACACAGCGGCGTCGAGTCCTCTCATCCAGCCTCGTCTGCGCCACTTTGAGACCCTCTTCCTTCTCGATGATCGACCTCTGCACCAGCTGGATGGCGCGATCCGTCTCGCGTATCTCGTTGTTTGTCTGTCAAAACAAACAGCCAACAGACCGCCAACATCGGACAAATGACAGTGTAACTCAAGGCGTGTGCACAATTGCAACACACTTGACGGTGCAAACAGAAGCTTATTCATCAACATTTACAAAAGATGTTCAGATGTTTTCAGTAAACGCGTTTGTCTCTAGCATTTATGTCATTTCTAGGGCTTTACAAACTTTTGTAGTATAGGCTGGTTGTTATTAATAACAAGTCATCACGACATCACCTCAGCACCCTCTCTGGTCACCTTCAGAAAACGACTACAACTGCATCGGTTTCGACTTTCATGTCCTGTCCTAGTCTTATAAATTACTGTTACTCTGTGTGGTCGTTATACTTAGGCCATCTTATTGATTGATTGATTGATTGATCGATCCATCCATCCATCAATCAATCAATCAATAAGGTGGCCTAAGTATAACAACCACACAGAGTAACAGTAATTTATAAGACTAGGACAGGACATGAAAGTCGAAACAGATGCAGTTTTAGTCGATCGATTGATTGTGTGTATACCTTCTCGAGCTGAACCTGGAGACGGTTGCGTGCGTTGGTGACCTCCTGGATGCGAGCCAGTATGGCCGTGTTGACCTGGTTGAATCGGTTCCACATCTCCTTGGCCGACGTGCGCAGGAAACAGTCGATGTCTGAACGCAGCTTCTCCGATGACTCGCGCTCCACCTGCGACCTCACAATCAGGTTCTGCGAGTACTTGTGGTACGTCTCCGTAGTCGTGATCCTGTCCGCCGACACAACCGGTCGACTATCAGTCAGTAACAGCCCTCGGCGAATCCCAGGGTTGGAATTGTCGAGGGGGGGGGGTTGAACACCGCCCAGTTCATGTCTACATACGCTCATTTTTTAGTGAAAATCGGCCTTAAACTTCAGTCCCTGGGCAAAATTTCAAACATTTCGGCAGCTGACCCCTCAAGTTCTTTTAGGTCAATTCCAACACTGGCGAATCCAGGACTTAGCAAATGGCGTGTAGGCCTATTATGGCGACAGCATGCAGCGCGAGCCTATAAGAGGGTCTGGGGGCACAGCCCCAGCGGGGTCCAGAGGTACAACCCCTATTGGGGGTCTGAGGGCAAAGCTCACCTGAAGCTAAAAGCTTTTTATACAAAAACGCGGCCGAAAGTTAATATATTAACGTTTTGTCGGGTTTCTGTTGTGCATATGTTGTTCTGATAGCAGTAATACGGGTTTTTCCAGGTTGGCGCCACAAAGTAACCTCGTATTTTGGCTTTAGAATTAATTTCCGTTGTTCGGCATGTGGCGCCACAGGGTGCAAGCCGTTCAAGCTGGCTAAGAAATAATAAATTACAACAGTAGCTACCTTATATGAGCAACGGCGCAGTCATGTTTGACTTCTTATGAACTGCTAACCACAGCATTGATGCCCCCCAAAAATATATTTGCATTAGGATTGCCAGAAAAGACGTATGTCGGACCAGATTTCCGATGCTGACTGGCTTTTCATTTTTTAGTTTATTCTTTTTTCTCAGTTTTGTTTTCTGCTCACGTGCCGTAGACTAACACCGAATACCTGTCAGGCTGTCATCCGTATCTTTCTCATTACAAATCACCTCACCAACTGCTCTTATTCCTTCCGTACTGCCTTCACGGATCTTAACCTGTACTGAATTAAAGTGGCACTGGCCTTGTTTGTTTTAGTTTCTGGCTAGTGGCTACGTGTGCTAGATTAAGCTGAATACTCAGCTTTCAAGTCCACGCTAAACTCTACTGTCGTATCGTATCGTATCGTTTATTATTATTAGACAATACCGCGTCACATCAAGGGTATAAACCTTTAAGAGACGTGAACACTGTTTAAAGTGCTGTCATCACTCGGTTGACTGCAAGAGGTCGCCGACCAAAACAAACAAACAAGAGACACTGCTGAAAACAGTATCACTGTACGCTATCAGTGCGGGTGTACAATACGAACGTGTTGTCTTGTTTCTCGACGCCCGGGTGAAAGCCGATCTTGCACGACCGGTTGCGTAGCTGGTGAGCCATGTCGTCAATGCCCTGAGCGTGATGCTTGTCAGCCACGTCAAGATCGCAGTCATGTTGCATCGCGCGGTTCTTCCTGTCGACGTTGTGTACAGTATTCAACAGCATTCGGTTCAGTAGCGTCGATCATTCGCTGAGGTTTTAAGGTCTGAGCTCAAGTGCTGAAGAAAATAGAAGACCTGACCTAGTACTTAGTTAGTGTAACTGCAAGAGTACAGGTCTCAGAGTTGACTGTAAAAGGTAATTATAGCGTTATATTTGCACAATGCAACCACGGCAACCACGCTCAACCAGCACTACGCTGCTGTGTCCACTGACCGGACGACCGGTTGCAGAGATATGGCCATTTGAATTTTTTTTCAATATAGCGGCGGCCGCCATCTTGGATTTGTTCGAACTGGAAATAGCGCCATTAGATCCGCCGTCCCCGAAAACCCCAGCCTAGAACAAAACATGAAGTGGATCGGATCACCCGTTGCAGAGATATGGCCATTCGTGTATGGTGGGGGCATATGGAACCCCCATTTTGGGGGAAGGGGAGGTCGTAGGGGGTCAGCAATGGCACCATTAGAAATAGCGATGGTAGTTTCCTATAGGCTCTCCATTGTGACCGTTGCGCTATCTGTAACCATTCGTCCGCAATTTGCGATCGAATGTCTCTGACGCTCAAATCAACAGGGGGTGGGTGACTTTGGGCCCAAATTTAGGGGTGTTCCCCTTGGAGCAGACCCGTCATGTTGGGGTTGCACAGAGCGAACATCCCAGGCTAA
>Ga0056114_1001081_pt1 | contig 11597 bp, 6 predicted proteins | sample WorMetHERISLAND1_FD_77005 | JGI IMG/M metagenome (GOLD analysis project Ga0056114, IMG submission 77005) | Marine gutless worms symbiont microbial communities from Max Planck institute for Marine Microbiology, Germany - Olavius loisae HERON... ...
GGCTTAGGTCACGTGACCCCTACAATTTTTGGCAGTACGGTCGGCTATCCCAGCGACAGCTTGGCTTTTTGTTCATATACGACTTCCTCTAGGCTGTCAATAGCCACAATACATAACGTTACAGACGACGACAGACGACGGACGCAACTCTGTAGCATAAGCACGAGCGTTAGTACCGTTGGCTAAAAATTAATCTGTGAGTGGCGGTTGGGGGGTCGGGTCTTCCGCAGCGGTATGTTGCAGCTTATTACCCGAAAGCCTGCACAGGACCAGATTGCCCGCCGACAACTGGCGATAGGATAACTAGTCGAGCGTCCAATGGAAACACATTGTAAAGACTGGCTTCAAACTTCCACTGAAACGGAGTCTGTGATGTGCAGTTACTTTGAAGATCTACGCTCATTTGAATAACTTGGCTCCCTACTACCGACTCCGAATACGCTTAGTGTATATCATTGGAAGCAATACGGATGCAAAGTTTACAGTAGGTGTGCAAGTACTGAACTACTAGAGACTGTGTTGTTGAACAGAAACTGCAGCATTAGGACACCCAGTAGCTAATTTTGTTTTTACGCGTGACAGCATATATGCTATAGTGCGTATATGCTATGGCCCGTCCGTCCGTCTGTCCTTCTGTCTGTCCGTCCATCTGTCTGTCACACGGGTGGATCAGTCAAAAACGGTTGAAGCTATGATCACGAAATTTTGACCATACAGTAGCCCCATCCCTCGAGTTTTTCGAGAGCAAGTTTCATCCCGAAATTCTGGGGTTCCCCAGAGTGGGGGCGTTAAATGAGGGTGGGGTAGGTAAAATTGTGATTTTCGACCTTTAAGCCGCCATATCTCCGAAACGGTGCAAGATACGACAGAAGTTGCTATTGATCACTAATAGTGTCAAATTCTCTTGGAATTTCGCGGCATTTCTCGTGTTTCGGAGGCAATAACAGCTAAACGAATGAAGATAGACCCGCATTGTCCACGACGGAATTGTAGCCCACTAAATGTATTTTGCAGCAATGTATAGATTGCATTGACATCGCAAGGCGTTCCTCAGCTAGGGGGCGTCAAACAACGTTGAGATGGCAAAAAAAGTCTTAATATACACATGGCTGTCGCACGCTTACCTGGCGTTAGCTAGGCTTTCTTGTCTAAACTGTTGCCTTATTGAATTATGTGGCAAAGTTGTCGTAAGTCAAGCATTTATGTGATATAATACAATGTGTTCAGAAAAAAAACACCTACTCACATTTTCTTTCATATGTCCAAGAGTGATGTATAGATTTAAACAAAAATTGCAGTAATTATACCTAAGGAACGGTAGATTCTGACAATGTAGAAATTAGATATTCATTGCGGCCGATGACGTCATTATGACGTCACATTTGTTTCACACCAAAATGTATCGACTGATAATTAACCATAATCAGCTATTTACCATACGTCAACAAGAATATTACTTAGTCACTGGTGAATTGAAATGTCATAATTGGATTGGATTGTGTAGTGTTTTACGTCCCAGCCAACACAGTATAGGTTATATGGGAGACGGTTTTTACAGGTCAAAAGACCCAACCAACAGTATCAAAGTACTGAAGGAGAAAGCTGTAAAGGAAAACAACCCAAAAAACAGAAAGAAAACATAAATTACACATGCATAGAGACACAAAAAGTTGACATATACAGCGTACAAGTATAAAACAGCAAGTCCCCTAGTCTACAATTATATGGGGTGACTATGGGCCAGCTCCCACAGAGGGCAGGGTCGCTAGGCCTGAACGGCGGTGGGACTGCCGCCGTGGTACCCCCTTGAAATGTCATGACTTGTGCTCAAAATGTCAGCCTTTCTCTTTTAACACAAGTACGAATTTGCATGAGTCATCCACAACATTCAGTTGCTGTAACATTATCTCGCATCAGTACTGATCAAACTTAATCATGTTTATGAATGAAAAGTTGTTTAATGTTAAATTGTCTTAAATTCCACTAATAATACACGATACGACCGCGTCTATGCACCAGCATTTATCCTGTACTCGCAAAAATATGATATCTGTGGGCTCATGACTTATTGCGTGCTGTAAACTCACTTTAGCTAGACAAATAATTGTGTCATCGGCTGCAATGAATATCTAATTTTTACATTGTCGGAATCTACCTTTCCTTGGGTATATTCACTGCAATTTTTGTTTAAATCCACACATCACTGGTGAAAATATGTTTTTTTTCTGAACACAGTGTATAATGTAATGTGATATTATACCGGTAATGCATTTGCAATCATTGTGATGTGCAAATGTTAGGAATATGTCCATGTGTTGAGTCGACCAATGGCTGCTGCTAAATACCGACGAAATGTCTGGACTAATGTCTACTTACATGATATGGTGAGAAGTTTAGTGCTGTTTATCTTCTCCGGTGATTGCTGTGTATAAGTTATAAGTGCAGCATTTGCTGGTCATCCATCACAGTCCAGTATTGTGTCATTTCACCACCTGGCATGGCGTCTTAATTTGTACATATACACTGTCCAAATATATAGCTGACATTTATGTCGATGGTTTGTGCACTATAAGCATAAAAACTTAATTATGTAGAGTCTCGATTTTGTCTGTCATTACTTATTTACTACATGATGACGTCACCGAGCCCGCCCTCTTTCACAGGTAGGCTGGCCTGGACTGGAGCCACTGGAAGTCAGAAAGGTTGAGATTGGCAATGGCACAAATACCTCTTCTCTGTTGACTGTCGTAAGTTCAACAGAAGGGTGGTTGGTGCATCATTTTGTGCACACTGAATGCTGTCTTGAAGAGGATCAGTGCATCGTGAGCTGACAGCAGAGATAGACGTCCAATAGCCGTACTCATTTCAGTGCATCAGTTGTCCAGGAGATCATCCATCTTTGGTCCTCCGAGAACACGTGCACCCAGGAGCTCTGCTTCTTCTGGTTTTAATGCAATAAACCCTTCAAATGGTTCTTCCAAAGGAGTCTTCCCACGGCGGATTATCTCACATTTGGAGGCGTTGATTCTAAGACCTGTCTTCTCTTCTTGACACTAGACATAATCAACATTAGCAGCGACTGACCCGGCTGCTCCTCCCAGTGTAAGATCATCCATGAAACCAGCGACCAACTCTGACTTGAGGCGTAATAGATGCTGCTGGTGTATGGAGTGGGTCGCCTTTGTGTGGACCTTCCTGTGACAAGATTGTTCTGGTCTCAAACTTGAGGACTGTACGAGAGGTGACAAAAGCGGTAGATACCGGGAACTGCTGAGGCGACTGACTGAAGCATCAGATCTGTGCGCAGAGTAGACTATTGAATGCATTGCTGTAGTCGATCTTCACCACCACGTAACAGTCAGGCATGGCTTCTATGTATCGTCTGGCGGCATGGACTGCTGCCTCACAACCTCCGGGCGTCCTGACGCCTAACTTGATGGGACTGAAATGATCTTCAGGTTGGCTGGCGGCGAAGCTGTTGGACACTTTGCAGCTATGCAGCGTAAAGTGTAGCCGATGGCAATAGGATGCACGCCGCCTGTTTTCTTTTCCAGCACGATCAGGTTGCCACCAAAGAGCACTGAACTCACACTTGGGTGGATTTCTCCTTTCAGGAGGCAGTTGACAAATCCTGTCAATGCTGAGTGGAGTTCTGAGCTTGTTTCTCTGCAGTTGACCGTTTCTAAGATGTGCTGAGGTCAAACTCAGTTCAGGAAATAGATCAGTGATGTCCAATTATTGGAGGAAGTGAACAGGTTTGAGAAGGTATTGGTATTATCAAAAGCATCGGCATCATGCCACAAGGTTTCAGCTAAAGAGTGAAATACTGTGCTGTCAGCTTTGGTGATATTAACATCGTCAGCACGATGTAGATCGTAACTAAGGGATGCATCTGTAGCTAGTCGTGATGAATCATTAGCCATAAAGATATGAAATGCAGGTAGTTCGACAGATAAAGGTTGATCCAATAGATTATCACCAAGGAGAGAACTTAAGTGTTCATCATCGAAGAATGACTGTAGAACAGCCAGGTTGACAGTGTGATAGGTAGTGATATTTTCATCAAGTTTTGTACAGCCTGTGAGACGAGGTGGTATGTAGGCAAAAGAAGTATGGATAGAGCAATGACAAGGTGCAGTCATCTGACACTGTAAACAACCAGGAGCAGCGATATGCTTGCGGTTACAGGTGTATGTCAGAGATGAAATGTTGGTAACGAGTATCATGGAGTATGTGAGAGGAAGTAGATTGGGTGTCAAGCGTTCAGGACGTGGATGGAAATGACAAAGTTTAGTGATTAATGATCTGTCGTTGCGAAGAAGAGAACTAATGCATGTGTGGTGAGTAGAAAATTTGCGGAGTGGTTCTGACTGGTGGTGTGCAAAGAAGAAGTAGTTGTCGATGAGTTCTGGTTTAGTGGGTAGTACGAGATATTCGTAATGGTCATCTGTAGATGCAAAGGCTATATTGTATGGAAGATTCACAATCTCTGTAACGTGGGCATCGTTGTGTTGACCAGGAACTGGTACAGGAAAGGACTGTACTTCGTATAGGGTAAGGTCCACTGGAATAGATGATAACGGGAAGTTTACGGCTATCAAGAGACGATTTTCTTGACGAGTAGCGATAAAGTTATGCATACGGTAGTAATCTGCAGCAACTTTACCAAGTAAAATGGACGATGTGATGGTGTAAAGATCATTATGGATATCAATTAAGGCATGTTCGAGAATTTGAGGCGGAAGTAATACAGGTGATAGCTGACCATGCGTTAAGTCTTCTATGGCAATACGAATGTCATCTAGTTCATTAAGGACTGTTATGAAGTTCGTAATATTGGTTATGGCAGATGTCAGAAGTGCACGTAAAATAGCGATATCAGCATTGAGTCTTACAGTAGTGTTGTTTACGTTCTGCATGATTTCATTATGATCTTTGATTATACTAGCAAAATTGTCGAGTCGTTCGTTGGTAACTGACATAAAGCTACTCATAGCATCGGCATGTTTCTGCCATTGATAAAATGCATTGGCATTGTCTGTTAATGTATGCTGTGCTGTGGTGCGAATTGCGTTCAGCTGTTTGCTGGTGGCTACTCCGAAGAGGGAATTAAGGATTTGACCTCCAAGGTCGAATAACCCTCGTTCGGGACGTCGTCTGTAACTAGCGGGAAGTATCTGATATATGTGGCTAATAATGGAACGTACACGTCGTATGGATGTCATATGCAGCGTCGTCAATGTGTCTAGAAGAGGCTGGATGTTCTCACAAGACGCTAGCGTAAGACCGTGTACTTCCGTACAGTTGAATCGTTTCAAATCTCTGTTGTCTTGTCTCACGTGTCGTGACTCTGGTAACTCCATGACGAAGACGTGGGTCCATTCGTCCGTAACTATACGTAACGCTTGTGTTGGTCGGAAAATCACTCCGTAGTTTGGGCGAGCAACGACATGTTCCTTGTCGATATGGCGCTCGGCCAGTGATGCTGTAAGGATGACCAACAGCACTGTCGTTGTCGTTAATGCCATGTCGATGTTGACCAATCCTAAAATACCAAATATACGAATTTAGTTATGATTTGGTGCGCGCTATATCGAATATGAAAAGACTAAATTTGGGTTAGGACAGTCATACAACGTACACTAGCAGTTAACTGACATGACGACGTGGTTTGCGCCTGGCCTGGCATCGAGCGTAATATTGGGCCTTGGTGTAATCAGATACGTTATCTTCTGGTTCGTAACTTCGTGAACCATCTTTCCAGTGTACTAGAAAATGTGGCTTCCCAGCAATGGTTCTCCGGCTGGTGACTCTGTCAATCTCGTACCAATCATCTCCTAATTGATTTGTCTGTGTACCAGACACAAACACCACTGGTGTTTGTGTCTGGTTGTTGTTGAGTAGCAGTAGTGTTAGTGGTGCTTGGTGGATTTCGTGTATGGAAGAGATCACGGGAATCATGAAATGGACGCAGTCGATTCGAATGTACGTATGCTTTCAATTCATTACCATTCTGGCAATGACGTAATTTATACACGTATCCATCACCTTCGGCGGTGATGAAGTATGGTCTAGTCCATCGTCTCTTCAGTTTCTTGCAAACGCCTTTCTTATTGACCGGGTCAAACAACAAGCCCTTTTGGCCAATGGTGTATTTTGGGTACGCGGCGGTACGATCATAGTAAAACTGTGTGGTGTCGTTACAATCACGCATGTTTTGTTTTTGCGATTTCTCGGGTGAGTTCAATTTTAGGTATCATGTGTTGTAGGTAGGTGTCTACATTGGGAGAAGTACGTACGTCGTTGAGGATTGATGTGTCAATTGGTGTACGCATTTTGCGACCAAATAAAACCTCGAAAGGACTGAATTTGTGTGAGGTGGTGGTACTGGCACGATAGGACCATGAGATAGCAGGAATCAGAGAAGACCAATCTGATTGGTCTTTGCAATAGATTCTGAGAGATTTCAGAATGATGGAATTCATATTTTCAGCACGGCTGTTGGTCTGTGGATGGTAAGCACTGGTGAAAAGTTGCTTGACCTTGAAGAGTTTGCATAGAGCGTTAATGAGCAAAGAACGGAAAGAAGATGCTCGGTCGGTGAGAATACTCAATGGGCAACCGTATCTGCTGAATACTTGCTCATAAAGAACTTTCGCAGTTTCATCTGCATCACAAGTTTTTGTTGGATGAATTTCAGGATATAAGGATGTACTGTCAATGACGACAAGCAAATAGCGGAAACCGTTTGAAGAAGGTAGAGGACCTAGGTAGTCCAGATGGAATCGAGAAAATACGTCTTCAACAGGTAATGATTTGAGAGGTGCTTTCTTGCTGTGTGTCGGACGTTTTGTTTGTTGACAATCGACACAACTGCGTACGTACTGAGATAAATCGGCGTACATTCGTGGCCAATAATATTTCGTACGAATGGATTCATAAAGTTTGTCGAATCCGATGTGTGCATTGTTGTCATGGTATGCACGGGTAACGTCATCACGCAAGGTTCGTGGTAAGCACATTTGCTGAACCACCGGGTGTGATTTGTCTTTGTGTTTTTGTCTTGGTGTGTGCAAGTGATATAGTGTGCTGTCAAGAATTGTGTATTGTTCACTCTCCAGGACAATTCTGCGTGCGGCTATGTCGTTATCAGGTAACGAGCCAGATTCTCAGTACGCAATCATGTCTTGGAAGTCTGGACATTGGCGTTGTTCTGCAGGTATATCTAGGTTATCAGTGACTGCAGAAATGTGATTTTGTGTAGTCGTTTGAATGTCAGTGTCGGGTGTGTCAGAAGCATGTGGTGAATCATTATCATACACAAAGTTGATGCTGTATAACTGTTTACGCATACGTGAGCGATGTTTGTCATTGGTCACGCAATTGAAGAGATCAGTGTCAATGGTGGAAAGAAATGAATCATCATCGAGAGCATCATTGTCTGTCTCGGCTGGTGGTGTTGGATAATCACGACGGGACAAACCATCGGCACTAGTAAGACGCTTCCCTGGTTTGTATTGTACTTGAAAAGTGTAGCCTTGAAGGTGTAGAGCCGAACGCTGAAGGCGTCCTCTCCCAGCTTTGAGAGAGTTCAAGTAAGTCAGTGACACGTGATCAGTCACAATGGTAAATGGTCGGCCAGCAAGGTATGTGTGGTAACAACGAGTTCCTTCAATGATAGCTAAACATTCTAGTTCACTAATGGTCCAGTTGATCTCAGATTTGCGAAGACCTCGGCCTCCGTAACATGACGTGTTCAAGACCATTGTCATCAAGTTGTGACAGGATGTAAGCAATGCCACTGGTGCAAGCGTCAGTTGTTAAAATGTAGTCTTTCTGCATGTTGGGGAAAGCCAAAATGGGTGCTATGTTAAGGTTTGTTTAAGAAAATCAAATTCTTGTTGGTGGACTGTATTCCACACAAAAGCTGCATCTCTTTTCAGGAGACTGCGTAAGTTAGCGGTTTTGATAGAAAAATGTTTATGAATCGTCGATAATAATTCGCTATTCCGAGAAAGCTACGTAGTTGTTGTGTATTTTGTGGGACAGGAAATGTCTTGATGACGTCAACTTTTGAGTTATCCACCGAGATACCATCTTTTGAGAGTACATGTCCAAGGTATACAACTTTGGACAATGCAACCTTACACTTGGTAGGGTTGAGACGAAGTTTCGCTTGACGAAAACGATCAAGAATTTCTGAAAGATGCTCGAGGTGACTCTCAGGGCAGTCACTCATGCAGATAACATCATCGAGATAACAGAGACTATGGATGAAGAGTATGCCACGAAGAACCTTATGCATCAAAGCTTGATAACTAGCTGGTGCGCCTTGAATACCAAATGGCATGCGTTTAAATTGATAATTTCCTCTATGCGTGACAAACCCTGTTTTTGGTTTTTATGACTCATCAAGCTTGATCTGCCAAAAACCGGATGTCATGTCAATAACGGAGAAAATAGAAGCTTTGTTTTCAGCAACAGTTTGAAAGACATCTTCCAGCAATGGGAGGGGAAAGAAAACTGGTTTTGTAACTGAGTTCAACTTTCTCATATCAACACATAATCTGTGTGTGTTGTTCTTCTTTCTTACGAGTACTACAGGCGAGCCCCAAGGACTGTCTGACTCTTCTATTATATCTGCTTCTAACATCAAGTCTACTTGACGATCGATTTCTTTCTTTGCTTCTGGGGTGTGGCGGTACGGTCGTTGTCGGATCGGTGCAGCATCGCCAGTATCTATGGTGTGTTTTACGAGATCAGTACCTGGTAAGTTTCGTAAATCGCACGTAAAGAGATCACGGCTATTATACAACATAGAAATGAGTTGTTCGCGTTGATGTTGAGTGTACTCTTGAGCATCGATCTCAAGTCCCAAAGACTGTAATTCTTTCAGCTGAGTCTCATAACCAACAGTGGGTTTGGTAGGCTCAGATGTGGATTTTGTGTAATCGAAAACATCGGCTTTCGGAATGGGAGTGGCAGTAGCGAGAGGGATACGTTTCTTTAGAGACACAGAAGCATTAGTAGGATTAATAAGTCTGCACAATGTTTGGTGATTATCAATGCACACTACTGCGCCTGCTAAACTGACACGTTGTTTCGACAAATTGGGCATTGGCTCGAGCAAATATTGTCCACTCTCTGGTGCGGTGGAATGTACAGGGATGATTGCTTCAGACAGGGGCGGGATAATACAATTTGAGGTGGCACGGAGCACATTCATTGGCTTTTGGTTGGTGAACAAATCTGTTACGACCAAGTTGTCACATATGGACAATGTATTATCGCCAAAATTTAGGTAAGCCTGAGTATGATTCATAAAATCTAGGCCAAGGATCAGGTTGTAGGCGAGGTTTCGAACTACTTTAAATGTTTGAGAAATCTTGAGACCTTTAATTGTCAATGTCACGTCGACGGTGCCAACAGTATCAAGAGAATGTCCGTCGGCTGCTGATAAGTAACGTGACTGACTGTCGGATACAGGTGTAATTTTAAGATTAAGACGTTGTGCAAATTTTAATGACAAACACGAGCAGCCTGCTCCACTATCGATTAATGCGAGCGTACGACAACTATTTGCAAATAATCTAATAAAATTTCCCTGCTCAAACGGTTGTGTAACGCGTGTGTGCGTTTGCTGACTAGCAGCTGGTTGCTATATCAAGGACTGGTTGGAGGTTCTGCGGCCTCGACGACACATGATTCTGAAATGACCAATCTGATCACAATTAAGACAACGTGCATGCATTGCCGGACAATGGGATGATGAATGGTCCCTACTGCATCTCGTGCAAGTGGTGGCTGAAGGTTGTTGATAGCGTCGTGGACGTGGTGGTGAAAAATCACGGTAGTACGGTTGTCGACTGTTGTATGGCGTAGAGGGTGGTCTACAACGTTGGTCGTTGAATCTGATGCGTCGGGGTGATGGGGAGCCCGAACGAGGTTGGTTGTAATCTGGTGATTCAACTGATGACACCGACAGTTTGTTCAAGCGAGCTGTTAATGAATCCAATGTCGCTTGGTGTTGCTCGTGCAATTGGTTGCTCTGGCGGAGTTCAGACAACAAGGATGTCATGGAGGGGTGTGATGATGAAGCTGTGTCGCCGATACGCGCGGCCTGTAAGAGTTCTGACAGAGAAGTTGGCGACAATTGCAGAACGTAGCTTCGAATCTCCGGCTTGAGACCATTCAGAAGAGCGTATCGAACTATGGTCTCGTCTAGTTCTGGTAAGTGCTTGGCGTGGCCCGTAACGCGTGAAATAAATTCATCTGCAGTTTCCGTAGGCTGTTGATGCAATGTAAATAGGTTTCCAACATCACGCCACTGGGCAGCGTATGAGTGTCCAAAACGTGCCATAAAGGATGCTTTAAGATCGGCCCACGTGTCTCTATCACGATGTTGCAGCGTATCATAAAAATCACTTGCAGCGCCCCGGAGGAGAATGGCCACAAACGCTAGTCGTTCTTCCGTAGTCATCTGTTTGTATGTAGCATAGCGTTCTACATATCGAAAGAAATCAATGACATCTTCATCAGTCCTTCCGTGAAATGCTGGTGGACGGTGGACGTTATCGGTCGCCATTGGACGTCTGCTTGGTATGGATAAATAAGATGTTGGCGCGGACAGTTGCTGATCGTCTTGCATATTCGTAGAAAGATCAATGCGTGCTTTGCTGCTGCAGCTACGTGTGCAGTAAGCTGGTGCGCTTAGTGGGTTGTTTTTGGGTGATGCCACAATGTCTGTTCAGTGGGAAAGTGCTCTGTTATGCTGCAGCAGAGCAGCAGCGGCTGACCAATGTACAGTGAGATTGCTGCAGTTGTGGCGAGAATCCTATTATTGATCGTCGACGCGGGAACATCTGTGTAGCAACAGCAGCGTTCTGTGTCACCCTGCGGTTAGTCAGCAGCTCTGTTGAGTTGTGAATCAATACTTGGCAGCATTGAATGTGCTGCTGTGAAGCGGTCCTGTGTGGATCTGTGGCGGTGTCAAGGCAAGAGGCAATTGTAACTGCAGCTACTGATTTGTAGGATGCCGTATGTCGTACGGTTGCGTCGGTTTAGACGACTTCAGTGCTGGCGAATGTTACTGTTAGTTATAAATGAAAGAAATGTACCTCGCGTTTGGCGAACGTCAATGCGGAACAACGGTTGGATGGCGGACACAGCGAATAAATGCGACGCAACGAATGTTGACGAAAGCGAATGTCGGCAGATACGAGAGGTGGAGACTTGAAGATCGTCGTATTCTCCACCAACTGGTACAACCTCGGTTGCGCTGATTTGTCGAGTGAAATATAGTTACACACAGTTCGGGTTTTCTAACAAAACGTTTTCCTTATAACTCATCGAACTCAGATAACGACGACTGTAGCTGGTGTACGGCGCACGATGGTGACGACACGACGGCGAAACTGTAACTTAGAAACGTGGCCAACGCTAGACGACGGAACTCAAGAGAACTGAAGTAGAACCGTGAATAGTCCGACAGTTCGTTTATATAAGAAAACTGGCGTCTTTGTCTCTGGATGAATCTCCGACGGTGAGTGTATACGACAGGGCACTGTTAGGCTAATGGTGAATGTATTTTCATTGAA
>Ga0056114_1001082_pt1 | contig 11596 bp, 10 predicted proteins | sample WorMetHERISLAND1_FD_77005 | JGI IMG/M metagenome (GOLD analysis project Ga0056114, IMG submission 77005) | Marine gutless worms symbiont microbial communities from Max Planck institute for Marine Microbiology, Germany - Olavius loisae HERON... ...
AAGAATTCCAACCTATGTGATCACAATTCACCAACGTTACAGACAGACAGACAGACAGACAGACAGACGACATGCGATCGCAATACCGCGCTTTGCACTAAAGTGCATCGCGCGGTAATAAGAAGTGCCGATCAGACGGCACAAGCCCCGCCAAACATGCCTTCGCAGCTGGCAGCACAGTATAGAATACCAGTCTACTGTGCTGGCATCTGGCAAAAGCAAATGAAATTTGTAACTGCAATTCAGATTTAGCACTTTTGATTCCCGGATCCGGATCGTGATGCATACGTGCGAAAATTTAACCACTTGATCCCTGAGCCATGCCCTATACCCCTCCAAAAAATTCCGCAAAATTGTTTCGTAGCTTTTTCAGTTATCCGATGGGCAGTCAGACAGCACATACAGTATGGCGGCCCTCGGCCGGTCTGGTTTTAGCACCTGTGCAACTGCCAACTCCGGCCAGTGCTCAGGTCACTAACACAGTAGTAAGCAGCTAGAACACTCGTTCAATCATTCACAGCATGCGCAATAAAATCTGTCCAAAACTGCCCGAAATATGTCCGTTATACTAGGCTGGATTAAGGATTTGTGTTCATCAGACACACGAATCGATAGCTGAATATTTCGTAAAAAGATTGCGTGATATGGCATGGTTTCTTTGCGACAGCACAGCTTTCGTGCTTAAAAAAAATTGTCTCACTGTTGTTCTCAGCAGTACAGCAGTAATTTTGCAGCAATTTTATTACGCGCGACAGCATATGCTATAGCGCGTATATGCTATCGCCCGTCCGTCCGTCTGTCTGTCCGTCCGTCCATCCGTCACACGGGTGGATCAGTCAAAAATGGATGAAGCTAGAATCACGAAATTTTCACCATAAGTAGCCCCGTCCCTCTAGTTTTTTGAGAGCAAGTTTCATTCCGAAATTCTGAGGGGTTCCCCCGATGACCTTGAGTGACCCGTGACCCGGGTTTCAAGGTCACGGTAGGCAAAATTGGCGATTTTCGGCCTTTAAGCCGCCAATATCTCAAAAACGGTTGAAGCAATGATGCAATTTTCACCATACAGTAACCCCGTCTCTCTAGTTTTTCAAGAGCAAGTTTCATTCCGAAATTTTGAGGGTTTTCCCATGAGCGAGGGCGTTAAATGACGGTGGGGTAGGCAAAATTGGCGATTTTCGGCCTTAAGCCGCCTGCCGCCATATCTCTGAAATTGCAAGATATGACTAAAGTTGTTATTGATCACTAAAAGGAATGTGTACACGCGCTTTCGATTGCTACCAAAATCAATAACCTTGGACGACCTTGAACGGTTAAACGGCCGTTTTCGCATCACCATATCTTCCGAAATGGCGATTTTCAGCCTCTTTACGCAAAAATATGTCGCAAACAATGATTAATATACGGCCACGGATACTATTAACCATCAGTAGCATCGATGAGCTTAGAATTATTTGTCAGGGGTCTTTATACAGGCACTGCTATCGCGCGTCACCCTTGCTTCAGCTGCGCTTTCTTGTTGTGCTTCCGATCAAATGTTAAGTGTAAGTGTGTCGCTTGTTCAAATTCTGTCGTTAGGCCTAAACATTTTTCACTCACGGTGTCCGTATGGGCGTTTCCAAGTGTTGGCAAACGGACCTGATTTTATTCATGGCTTGAAAATCAATTGCACCATGCATGATAGGTTTTTTAATTAACATACATTTTCCCTATTATGGTGATATCTCCAGCGAGCTTTTGCCTAAGAACAAGACATTACAACAGCACGCCGAGCACGCGAGAAAATCAGACATGAGGATCGAACGGGAGACATTCGCGTTCATTTCGCCCCAGAGTCCAGACCAAATAAAGAAAGTTTTTTTAGCCGACCGTACTTAGTACGGTCGCGCTATTGCGACATGCTTGCGTCCGTCGCCGTCGCCTGTTACGTTATGTATTGTGGCTAAACGGTGCGTCCTAGAGCAAAAGTTACTATTACAGCCTATAGGAAGTCGTATACGAGAAATCGATTGGTACCAAAATGAATGACCTTGACCTTTGTTTAGAGGTCGTTCAAGGTCATGTCAACAATTGCGGCATCAATAGCTCCAAAACTACTTGAGCTAGAGACGATACGATACGATACGAGAAGAGTTTAACGTGGACTCGAAAGCTGAGTATACAGCTTAATCTAGGACACGTAGCCAGAAACTAAAACAAGACTTCAAATGCGGTACACGACTTTGTAGCTATGGGGAATGCCGAGCGGGCGCATAATTTTATCTAAAAGTGGGCGTGGCCTAGGTCACATGTCCCGTACAATTTTTGGCATACGATCGAACATAAACTTCAAAACTACTTGAGCTAGTGACTTCAAATTTGGTACGCGGTTTGTATGGGGAATGCCCAGCGGGCGCACAAATAATTTTCCCTAAAAGTAGGCGTGGCCTAGCGTCACGTCCAGTTCCGTGTGAAGGTTAACGGGCGCAATAGTGTGCGTGTTAACTAAAAGTGCGATTTTAATTTCAGCGCATTTTAATATTTCTCCACATTATTCGTTCATGGTCCAAAATCAATTCAGCGTTTCCCGTGTCTTACCATTGCTAACTAACTGTTGGTTCTGCAGTAATCTAGTGTGATGCAGTACGGTCGGGTATCCTAGCGACAGCTTGGCTTCTTGTTATCTAGTATATTTGGTCCAGACCTGAACACTGTTGATCAAACAAAAGTTGTGGACACGAAAGTGCATTACATCGACAAATTGAAGCAGCGCCTGTCAGATCTAAAACTGCATCTCTCTCTCTGGGAACTTTTCGAATCTTTAGTTATCAGACGACGTACAAGTACAACAAAATAAAATGCCTCAACCGGATTTTAACGTCACGTTGAAGCAACTAAGCTGTCCAGCACTGCATCGACGTCGGCAGATTCACGACCTTCTAAACAAGAATCAAATTCCTAACTTAATCCGATCTTCTAAAATATAGACACGGATAACTTGACCCTGTCCACTCCACTCGATCCTGTTGGGGTTTTTCCTGTTGCATATGACTAACGGTCAAACAGGCTAGTCAAGTCGGGGCGACTGAAAATGCAAGACCTGGAAAATGCAGGACCAAATAATAGCACATGTTGTTGAGTAATTACACTGTATCATATAGTGCAACAACGTTCATTGCGAAATAACAACGCCCACACAATTTTTGCGACAGTAACAGTTTAACTGCTTACAGCTCTCTATATTATTATTCTGAAAAACACTGTCACATAAATATAGATGTGCCGTTTTGTAGGCTAATTAATCACAGTGTGATCGTGGTACTTAAGTAGAATTTTGCACTTTAACAATTACACTAAAGTGTGCATGACTTGTTTGCTTTACAGGATTAACCGACGGCTTTCACCGTTAAACGGTCAGCCAACCGCGAGTCCAACGCCGTCAATGCTATGCTACAACGTAGTTGGCTATTGATTCTGGAAAACCATTAGTTTTAAGTAACTATAAAAATATGAATGTCAATTAATAATGAATTATATTCCTTAATTTGTGTCGTTTACTTAGTTCTGTGATGTCGATGACTACCAATTTGACCACATGTCCAGCTGGCTATTTTCACCCGTTTCTCCTATAACAAGGCAATTGAGTTGACTGAGATGCTACAAAATGTGTTGCTAGGCCTATACTTCACTGGATATTATAGACGTCAAAAGATCTAAGATAAATCCATGATATAAACATAGGCCTACGTCAAAACCACTTCAACTATGCTTCTATCGCGTCGTTTCTGACTAACCACTAACATAGCGTGTACGGGAGAGCCATTTTGTATGTACTACATTTTACTGAAATTTAGGTTTTAATCTGTTGGTTTTTAAATTCCACTACTAACACAGAACCTAAATGCATGACACTGGTTCATATTTTTTCCTTTGTTGCATTTTGTATTAATATAGCTCCTGTCGAATAATCCATCACTCCTCCCCACCAAATGAAATATTAATACAGATCTATGAAGTCAGCACAAGTCAAATGCATAGTCCTCCAGGAACAAAGGAAACCTGTCAGCCAGTCAGTTGTACAATGCACCCTAATTTCATCTACAACCAAATAATTTCAACAAATAGTAGATTGGTTCGAGTGAGTGAGTAGATTCTTAACTGCACATCAACACAATTATTGGTTCCAACTGTAGACAGACAACATCCTTAGCAAATGCATAAGATGTGTGGCTACAACTTTGGTGGTTTCGGGTTGCAAATGACTTCTGTTTCAATTGACCACAAATGGCCACAATTGACGACAAAGATTGTAGTATGCCTACACAATTTGGTGTCTGGAGACAGCCGTGCTACTAGCATGAAATGTTTTATCCCAAACTGTCAATAAATTCTAGACAAATTGACAACATAACAAACAAACAAAAAGGCAAAGTAAATGTCAGCTAGTGGATAATTGACTGAAACATCAGCATTATCACTAAAGTCTACAAACTTGTAGGCATACACACTGGCTCTACGATCAATTTTTTAGTCTCGCAGACAACACCAAACAAATTCTGCTAAATATAATAAAAACGAATATGTACGAACAAGCTACAGTCATTCACACAGTAAAATAATGACCAGCATTACTCGATAACAAGACCGCTGCTTCAGCACATTATGACTTCAAAGCCAGCAGTAGTATCATACACAAAAGAGATCACGTTCACAATATCGTGACAGACCGATGCAATAAATATATGCACACTACATTCACAACCAACAACAAATGTACAAACATGTTTGCCAGATTGTCTTAGCTGGAACATCCAGACATCAGATGTTAGCCTGTTACTGGTAACTATTTCAGCAGCATATGCATTGGATTAGATTGTGCAGTGTTTAACGTCCCCGCCAACACAGTATAGGTTATATGTGAGACGGTTTTTACAGGTCAAAAGAACAAACCAACAGTATCAAAGTACTGAAGGTGAGACACATTTACTATAGTACTGTACACTCTATTCAGGAAAGTTAATAATAACAAAGGCCAAAGTAATTTGGCAAAAGGCAACACTGCTCCAGTCCATGTGGCTGTCGTATGCAACAGAAATCTTGTCGATATCTTGTATCATATTCCCTAGGTGACAGCACGAAGATGGTCCTGAGCGGTACATGTGACCCCCGATTTAGGGGTCAGCGACTGTACCATTTGAAAGACAAATGGTGGTTTCTTATAGCCTCTCCATTGTGACCATTACACTATCTCTAACCATTCAGCCACAATTTGCCGCCAAATGGCTCCAACGCAAGGATCAACAGAAGGTGGTTCACTTTCAGGCAAAATTTGGGGAGGGAGGGTTGATGGATGTAAGCCATATTTTAAAGCAATCTGTGACAGACATGGGGCTGTCACATGCAAAAGAAATTGTGTTGATATCTTCTGCCATTTGAGCACAATGCATGAACGTGACCGACAGAGAGACAAACAAAAAGTCTGAAAGATAGATCACAGAACGGTATCATCGACACCAATAGGTGAAATGACTTTCAGCGATGTCGCCTGTATGTCTAATAATAATAATAATAATAATAATAATAATAGCAGGATTGTCATTAAATTAAGAAATTCAGACTGTATCCAAGACTTAACAACAGTGCATACAAAATTGCACGTTGACGAATAGCCTGTGAATTAATAATTTGTTGCAGTAACTTCATTTGGAACTCTCTGCACCGGAGGGTTCCAAGATGTTTCTAACAAATCACGAGGGCCGACACTGAATATTCATACTCATAATGGCTTAACAGCCAATCACGTCAGTGCGTCCAACACCTATCAGGTAAGTTCATGTTTACTATGAAGATGAAACTTAACTGAACACAAATGTGGATACAGTTGGATCATATAGCAGCAGAAGGCTATTATTCCAAAAAAGCTACCTGGACAACAATTTTACTAGATGCAATCATCAAGACTGAATGTACTTTCTGAGAGTAGCATCAGTCATTGCACGCAAGTCATCGATGTGTAAGCTCAAAGTCTCTTCCAGCAGCTGCATACATTCATTCTGACAACCTGCATTACCGTCGTTTCGGTTGTCTTGTAACTGCAAAACGAACGCCAAATAGTTCAGTCTCAAACACAAATGTTTCACATTTAATAGTAAAAAATGCCCCGAATATCAAGATATTTCCACAATAATGGACTGTTAACCCTTGGCTGCAGGGGCGGGACAGCCATCTTGTCAAATTCTTAGAGTTCTACTGAACACTTGGAGTGTAGATTATTATTATTATTATTACTATTAAACGAACTTATTATAGTGGCATTGAGTCTAAAGACTATTAGGACACTTAACAAGAAAAAAATAAAATGCGTTGTGCAGCGCTATAGGACAGAATTAGGACCTATACAGAATGTTTGCGTGCGTAAGAAAACGGCAGGTCGTAGCAGCGAATGAAAAGTTCAGTTTTCAGGAGCTGTTTGAAAGTGCTGAGCATTGCTGCTTATGTAATCGAGACTGGCAGGCTGTTCCACACCAGAGCCGCGGCAACTGTAAAAGCCCGATCACCGACGACGGTGGACAGACGAGTCAGCGGAATGACGAGAGCATTGGTGGTTGCTGATTGTAGTCGTTGCCGTGTGTCAAGACTTGAAACAAGCTGCAGTTCGTTGGCGAGGTATGGTGGTGCCAAACCATGGAGACAGCGATTCACAAGTATAGCAAGCTTGTACACAATCCGCTGCTCCATCTTCAACCAATGCAGCCGTTGCAGAAGTGGCGACACACGATGGTGCTTCTGGGAAGAAAACATCAGGCGTTCTGCAACATTCAGAACAGACTGCAGCCGGCTGATGGTGTTGGCAGGAAGACTAGCCAGCGTAGAGCAGCCGTAGTCCAGTCATGTGTGAACTAGCGATATGACCAATGAGACCAGCGCCTGATGTAGAAGACATCGATACAGTGGATGTGGCTCAACAGTCAGCATCACAGTGAGTGACTATGGTCAACCGTATGGATTTAGATTTACTGTCTGGACATGATGGGTCGGTCAACCTTCCATATTTAGTAGTTCCAGCCTTCCAGGTGCATGACATCGAGGGGTATTTAAAAAACTGGATTCTGAAGGGCCCCTTGGGTAGGGGTAGGTCGGACAACCCCTATAATTTTTTTACATGGTTGCCCAGTTATCCTGTCAAATTAAATAGCTGCTGTTGCAATGGACGGCTCATGGACATCACACATCTGAAAGGTTTGGGGCTATGGGGCCAGGCCCCTTTTGTTAGTGATGGTTTGAGCCCAGTATAACCTTTCTGTGACATGTTACTATGTTAAATTTGCTAGCTCCACAGCAACTGTAACTCTGGAGCAAAAATGCCCAAAAGTTAATCACTTGCATCAAGTAACAATGTCTATCAGTAATGCATATCAAGGTTCACTGAAATGCATCAAGAACGTTTTGAGATATCCTGAACACTATGACACATACACACAACAGAAACACACACAGACACACAGCACACTGCCATAAAGTACAACGAAGTTTACCGGGATAACAATGTCAACAATGTGTTATTATCCACATCCAGTGACGACAATTCATTTTCAGAAAAATCGAGAATTAATGTCTGCAGTGTTCACAACATGTAACGCAGAGTCTTCTGTAAGCTACCAATAGTTGAATCAAAGTAAAGTGGGAGAGAATAGAATAAAAGAAATGTGGAAAGTCATGAAATATATGTGAAATTCCACTCACAAATTGAGACGACGAGTACTTTTGCGACTGATTCGGACTGTGAACAATGTCATCAACACCGTCTGCAAAACTTGTCAGTGCTTGGTTTGCTCGACCTAATTCTGTGTTCACACAACACAAGTGAATGTTCCTCACTGCAGGTCATTGGAATCAAATGTGAAAAAATGTACAGGTTATCATCACCTGTGTTAACAGTAACATCACACATAAAACAGTAAAATCACAAAAATGTGAAAATACTTAGCAGCACATTGCCAAAAATATCAATGGACATGATGTTTGTTAACATGCAAATCTCTGTCCCAAAACCATGTCACACCACGTTTAAGAAAACTTGTAAATTTTGAAAATTCAAGTTAGCAGAATGCTACCATGTTAAAGTTGTTTTACTGTCACATCTGGTAACATATTGTCCAATGCTGATGAAATTTTGTGTTCAAGACCAGATTCAGATACTACAACAATGAAACCAAAGAACAGAATATGTTATTCAAACTGAAGACAGTACTAAATTGATATCGGTCACAAACTCACAGCAAACAGTCTACTGGTAATTTTGTGAATCACCCAGGAAGTCCTATTGTGGTAAATCCCAACAAAGTGTGGGCTGAAGTCTAGACAGTGTGACCATGCGCCTGTTTCCTTACTAACCTTGTCCTGTAATAAAAGCCAGCAATAAAACAGCAAACACAAACATAAAAATGTAGTTTATCAAGCAAGTTACTGGTACAACAACATATTATTCAGTTTCTTTCTGTGCAGTGCATGTCTTTCCTATGCACCAGTACTGCAGCCATGCATTATTTAAGCCCACTGCACATATAATTGCACATCTAAAGTAGCAAAAATAAAAAATAGTTATAATACTTTTGCATCAGTTGACATTTCGGCAACGTGCTGCAAAATTAATACCACTATTTTTTAAAAAAATTTGTCGTTTTCCATACGCCATTAGGCCATTGACTGGTGTCAAAAATTATGTTTTTACATTAATACATAGTTAATGGTGAAATGACCATTCCCAGAATCCAACAATCCTACCACGAAACTGTTTTAATGTGTCAACTGCAATGATCTTAGACAGACCACAGTGACACGTCTGCAGATACTGACTCTTAAGAGTTCGATCCTTTGCGATGAGTTCTGCCTGCAGTCTTGCAACACATCTTTCCAGTTCGTATCTTCTGCTGTCACCGGCGCAGGCTGACAGAAGCTGCTGCTCCAGCAGTGCAACAGATTCCTTCAACGAGCTGTTCTGTTGCTGTACAAATGGCCACAGCAGCAGTGACGTTTAGTGCATATTTAGTATGAAATAATAATAGCCAGACAACACTAACCGGTTGCATATACACTACTCAGTTTTGAACAGCTATCACAATAGCTAACAGTAACTGCTCCAATCATGATTTCCCCTCTTTTCAAAGATGATTTTCTACGACTTTTTCGTGATCAGCATTTCATGACAGCAGTCGGTGAGAAAGGTATAATGGACGAAACCAGACAGTGAAATAAAGGAGTGTGACAGACAAATGGACAGAAAGACGGACTGAAAAAATGTCAATATCACATGAATCGATTGCTGTCACAAAAAAGGCACAGCTTGTGAGATAGCTAGGGTTCAAATCTGAGGTTTCATCTGACATTCGTGTTTTAAATTAAAGCACATTCCAGGTACTTAATAGTTGAATGTGCAAACAGTTATAATAAGAAAGCCTAGCTAACGTCAGGTAAATGCGCGACAGCCATGTGTGTATGAAGACTTGTTTTTGCCATCTCAACATTGTTTGATGCCCCCTAGCTGAGGAACACCTTGCAATATCAACACAATCTATACATTGCTGAAAAGTACATTTAGTGGGCTACAATTCCATCGCTGACAATACGGGTCTATCTTCATTCGTTTGGCTGTTATTGCCTCTGAAACACGAGAAACATTGCGAAATTACATGAGAATTTGACCTTACAGCAGTTTATGGTCATCGATCTTGGTGTCAATGGAAAGCCCATACGTGACTTCCTATTACTCATTAATTGTAACTTTAGCCATATCTGCTACCGTTTTCGAGATATTCACACTTAAAGATAAAAAACTACTGATTTTACATACCCCTCCCTTGTTTGACGCCCCGCTTGTGGGGAACCCCTTAGAATATCTGGATGAAACTTACCCCACAAAAACTGGAGGGATGGGACTACCACACAGTGAAAATTTCATAATCTTAACTTCAACCGTTTTTATATGATCCACCCGTCTGACAGACAGACAGACGATAGCATATAGTGCACTAAGCATATATGCTGTCGTGTGCTAAAATTATCACAACTTCATAATCATTTTCCATAACCAATCACAACCGATGTTACTTTCCATGATTTCCAGCCCTGGAAATGGTCTTACTAAATCCAACCACTTTCCACACTACAACTGGGTGAAACCTCTCCAATGTGCAGAAACTAGTCATGGCTGACAGTTCTAAACAGAGACTGAAAGTGATTAATAAATAAGTAAGTAAAAGCAGCAGAACATTTCTATAGCAGCTACGATCAAAGAAAGTCACTGGGCGCTATGTGTCCTGGTGCAATGCACAGTTTTCAATGACCTGAAAAACAAGAACTGAAATGAAGTACACATAGAAGAGTTAAATATAACAAAGTAACGTCTTTACTTCGAGTGCCTCAGTTGACACGGCATAAGCATCATGTATTTCTTGCAGCGGTAATGGGACACCAGAACAACGTAGATGTCGATTTTCTATCTGAGACGCATGAAGCTGAGCAGTGACTACCTACAGAACAGCATTGAAACAATCAGTGACAGATGCAGCAGCGGCAGCTTACATGCGATTCTTTGTATGTTTAACAAATGATGTCACTGTATACAGCAACACTAAACTTAACCACAAATCAGTGTTAGCAGTTACATAATACAAACAATGTCTTTCAGTGTTGAAAAATTAGTTCACAACATTAATATTTTTGTTATGAAATCCGTTTGGCACAATATATAAATAAAATATTCTGCAACGACTAAAATACAATTATAATTCTTAATCACTGTATAACGTCTTAAACGTGCTACAAATACCTCGACAAAAAATGACATCATGGCTGCACAATAAACTGTTGTGAAACGATGTTTATACTGACCATACAAACGTCACTGAAAGAATTTTGTATTTGTGTGCTTCAAAGAATTCTCTACTTCTGTAACATGTGATATCGGAAAGTAAAACTGGCTACATTTTCAGTAGTTCAGCATGTAATTTTGTATTTATTGACTTAAATCTCACTGATGCCGTTCAAAGGCTGTCAATGTTGGATGCAAGAACTTATGACAAAACATTAACACATCAGCTTATGGGCAGCTCTAGCTTCAGTGTGCTCACTGACGAGAATAACTTAATTAGAATGACTGTGCACAACAGAGTAATGCAGTGATACAACAGCTGACCTGTACTTCAGCCTTCAAGCTGTTCAGCTGATGTGTCTGTTGATCAACTAGCTGTTTTAGCTCAGCAACTGTCGACAACTGAGCGGTGACGGCAGCGTTCGCCTCATTGCGTTCACCAATCAGCTGAGATTCACGACATCTACACTGCATCAGCTCCGCCTCCAGTGACTGTATCCTGTCATTCTGCTCCTGCAGCAGCAAACACAGTCTACTGTACCTTCACAGCCAGTTCTGTTGAGTGACTATCATACACAATGTGGCTCTGTTATATGTCAACTATGACGGTAACAACATGTCACAGTCAACTAAAAAAGTCTCAGAAAAAAGTGCACCAACTTTGAAACGGTATAGCTGAAAATTATAAGGATCAATTTTGATGTCATTTGGCAGAAATATTCAAAATACTCTAGAATAGACTTTGTATGC
>Ga0056114_1001083_pt1 | contig 11596 bp, 8 predicted proteins | sample WorMetHERISLAND1_FD_77005 | JGI IMG/M metagenome (GOLD analysis project Ga0056114, IMG submission 77005) | Marine gutless worms symbiont microbial communities from Max Planck institute for Marine Microbiology, Germany - Olavius loisae HERON... ...
AGATGATGGCCGCCGCCATCTTGGATAATTTCGAATGGCCATATCTCCACAACAGCTCACGATCTACTTAACTAGCGCGCATCGCGCGGTCATCTTTGCTATAGCACAGCTTTCTTGTTTTTGCACTACGAATGACGCCGACCTCATAGCTGCGTTGGTGACCACTTGACACTCGGGTGCAGCTTCAAACAGCCAGTCGACCGTCTCGACCTTGGACACGATGCACTCGGGACTGATGCATTGGAGGCGCACGGCGTTCTGAAGCAGGTGCGAGGCGTGGCATAGTCGGCCGTCACGGTCGTGATCTAGCCAGCGTACCAGAGCACAGTAGACGTCTATCTCGCTGTGCACTGTCAGCCAGTCGTCAGACAACAGATGGCAGACGATTTCCGCCGGCAAGAACAGGAACCCGGATGTCTGTGACACTTCTATGAACCTGCCACGCATACATGTCTGTCGTATTTGTGTGTGTACACGCAGAGTATAAGCATGAACTAGTTATTATTAACCCTTTGACGCCCACTGTTGCCACATGGGTACAGCTATAAAGCATCCTGTGCCAGACTGGGTTAAGTAGTCATTTTTAATTTTTGACATCCGGGCACTCTGACGCTCAACCCTGGCAACAGTGGGCGAAGGGAAGGGAGCTTTAACTGATGACGACGTCGGATGGACAGACAGACGTCGCACACCTTTATATCACCTGGCAATACATTATGACAATCAAAGGCGGGCACGCATAATTAAACAACGTCGGTAACCGAACTTTCTGAAACTGTTTAGCCTAACGACGAGAAGGACGTCGTCATCAGTTAAAGCTCCCTGTCTGTCTGTCTGTCTCTGTCTGTCCATCCGACGTCCTCCAGTATTGTGCCAAAACGCCTATTTACACGTCACTGTAATACCTGTCCAATCATGCTGGTTTACTATTTGAACTAAACGACGTGCCGAAGTTCCCTTGCGAGACCTCCGATAGGTGGCACCATCACATAGCGTAAAATTTCAAAGCGCGCATCTCTTGATTACCAGCTGCGTGTGTATATAATTGCTTGCCTTTCGACAATAAACTGGTAGATACGATGTCTGAGGTCGGTAATTTGAAACTGCTCGGCGATCGCAAAGTGAGAGACGGCGTTGTCGACGTTGGGCTGTCCGAGGAAGTCCTCGCAGAGACCGACGATGCTGCAGATGCCGAGCTGTTCGGCGACCTTCCAGATGTAGCCGACCGTATCCCCGGTGATCTCTAACTCGCCCGTGTACACCATCTGCAGGACGGCGAATACGGCGACAGGCGGATACTGCGTTAGGTCTATCGAGACGACCTCGCTGGCCGGGAACTCGGTAAACTTCTGATAGAGATACTCGCTGTACGCTGCCAACACCACCTGCGACAGACATGCACCAGAGACACTAATTAGTTTTGCAAAAAGAAGAACAGTGCCTATACAAAGCTAGCGCCTATTAATAAACATATCGATATCCAGTACCGTAGGCCAATATCACGTCTGGATTATGGCAACGCCATTTTAGCCGACATTCCGTCGTACAAACTACAAACTCATGCAGTTCAAGGTCATCGAAGGTGATCGATCTTGGTGTCAATCGAAAGCTCATATGCAACTTCCTGGTCATTAATAATAACTTTGGCCCTAGAATCTGCTACCGTTTTCGAGATATTGATGCTTAAAGCTAGAAAATGGCTCAATTTTCCCACCCCACCCTTGTTTCAGGCTCCCGCTCAGGGAAACCCCTTAGAATGTCGGGATGAAATTTGGCATCAGAAAACTAGAATCGTGGGGCTACCAGACGGTGAAGAAATCATCACGCTAGCTTTCTTCGTTTTGACACAATACCGGCGCGTGACAGACAGACGGACGGACACGTTGCTCTCGCAAAGACCCGCGCGGGTAGAAACCTTGTGCGCAAGTATTGAGTCGTTGGTGTTGCCGTTGCCGCGACACTGTAGCACGACGTCACATAACTTCTGCTGACACCACATGTCGTGCAGAAACTCGGTCGTGCGCTGACCGTTGTCTGGAGACGTCGAGCTGTTCTCGCCGGAGTCGCAGTAGTTCCTGGCAGCCGGCGGCGGCGGCGGGGGAGGAGGGCACGGCGTCTGGTACAGCAGAGGTTGACCTCCGGCCTCAGTACACGGACGACATCGGCGCTGCTGGACGGACTGCAGCAGGTCCTTGCTGGACGCCCGGTACGCCGGCGGCGCGTTGTCGAACTGGAACGGGTCCCAGACCTCGGGCGACAGCTTTTTCCCGCCGTGGTGGCCCGGAGTACCGCACTGGCAGCTCATGCTGTTGGCGTTGGCGTTGCGGCCGAACTGTTCCGACGAAGGCATGGTCGCGATCGACTTAGCACGCGCAGGCTGAGACGTTCTTTTGGTCGACGGGTTTGCCGCAGACGCACGCATCGTAACCGACGAACCGACCCTACTCGCTTTCTGTTGTGGTCCGCTGACATTCGACATCGCTTCTCCTTTCTCTGTTAACGTATACGTCTGCCTTCAGTCATAGGCCATATATTATTCGCTGTCAATCACATGAGCTTCTTTTCCAAACGTATTGATCGACCATTACCGATCAGAGCGCAGCAGATAGTCCGTTCAGTTAAATACTGAAGTATTCACGTAGCCTATTAACACGAATCGACAAAATACCATACAGCGAATTTCCCACAGTGTACTAAAATATCATTACAAAGTCGCGAGACACGATGAGAAATCTTATCACTACACTCACTGCTGTAAGACACGATGACGTCATAGATCAAAATGCTGCCTCGAGCGACGCCATTCAGCAGCGTTGCACATCCCCGCCACACATCATGATTGTAGCCCTGTCCATGAAAGTCACGGCTTGCTGAGTTATGAGCGTTGTAATGTGGATACGCAAGCACATTTTGCAGCTGAGATTCTCACACTGAATAAGCAGAAGCACGGCCATGGTGGCGGCTACGACATGGCCATCCCGGATAAATAGGGCCTACAGATTACATACTCACGCAATTCCACATTGTTTACATATCCTTAGTTACATCAGGTTCTCTCCGAATTTGCACTAGGTAGTCGTTCACTTATGAAACCTGTAAGAGTCCCATTATGTAGGCCTACGACTAATTGCAGTCCAATAAATGTGAAGTTTCTACCTCATTCCGATTTACAGTAAATCGTAGACACGGGACTGACAGATGGACGGAGTTCAACACCTTCTTCTGGCCGTTAGATAGTGTACTTTGGCCGCTAGGCGGCACACCAGCTCGCTGCTGGTGCTTCGCACTGTGCGGCGTGCACTGTCCACTGTATGCCATTCTGGTGAAACAGCCTTGGAAAATACCTTATTAGCGAAATAATCGTTATCTAGTAAACTTCCGGCTATAGGCCTTAAGTGGTACCGTACACACGGTGACCACGTGCAAATAATATATCGCAGTCGAGGTTAAATGAACTTTTGAAAGGACCCCTATCAAAAACTTCGGCGCCATCTATCGGAAAAAGTTCAACGACAACCAATGTTTGACAATTGTGTAACAGTGTACGCGGATCGTTATGCCAAGCTATGGAAAGTGGCGCTGCGTTGTTGAGCAATAAACAAAAAACGATTTTGCTACGCTTTATGCTATTGGTACAGTGTTGCGTCCGTCTGTCGTCGTCTGTCTGTACGGAAAAGTCTGTCTGTACGGAATGTATTGTGGCTAAACGGTGCGTCCTAGAGCAAAAGTTACTATTAATTGAGAGCCGTACATGAGAAATCGATTGGTGCCAAAATGAATGACCTTGACCTTCGTTTACAGGTCGTATTAAGGTCATGTCAACCATTGCGTGACATTCGACGTCGAATATCTCGGAAACCGTTAGATATAGAGGCTTGGTTCCAAATGACCACCAATAGGAAATGGCATATGGACTACCAAATGATCACATGACCGATGACGTCACGTGACCTTGAAAGGTCAAACTCGTGACCCCAATACGCTTAGAACGTAATATCTCGAAAACGGCTAGATTTAGGGACTCCGTTCCAAAAGACCACCAATAGGAAATGGCACATGGGCTATCAAACAGTCGCGTGACAGATGACGTCACGTGACCCCGAAGGTGCTGTGAGGCAGTACGGTCGGCTATCCTAGCGTCGCGACAGCTTGGCTTCTTGTTTAAAAAATACAAGTATCGACAAATTGTGTGTTTTCGCTAGCAAAATGTATTAGACGATGTGTATAATTGGCTAAGATCATTTCAGTGTTGGTTTGATGTAAATCGATAGCCTACACTGTTCACAAAAGATATGCACAAAAACGAATTTTCGCATTTTGCGTTCCCAGTGACCTTTTGATCTTAGGCCTATACTACATCACTATTCACTAATGAAATGGGTAACTCCCTGAAAAAATAAAAACTTTGGTAGTTCCTATACTGAGTGAGGTATGCGATAATAAAACAGACAAATATCACAACCCTCGCCTGGCGGTATTTCCACTACATAATTAGCTTCTACGGCTTTCCTATTTCGAGAAAATTGGAAGCACATGATGGACGGACGGACGGACAGACAGACAGCAACACAGCCTAACACTTAATGCGGCACCGCTAGGGCCGCATAATCAGTGCAAGAAACAACTGTAACATAATCGTTTTAATCCAGTCACGTTGAAGCACATATATTTTGACCTCAAATTAGCAACAGCAGTTATTCGTGTTAGGGGTTTCAGTAAATTTGTCAAAATTTTGATGGCTTTCCGATTTCGAGTAAACCAAAAGCACGGAATGAACATTAAACAGACGAACAGAATACAGGGTTCAACGCTGTTTTCGGCCCCCAAAAAAGACCACACAATAAGAAGATAACAATCATATCATGTCATTGCAATCAACATAATAAACAGATATTCAGAAAACAGAGAAACAGAAACAGTCAAACCTGAATATGATAGAGAAAGTGCAAAGTTACAGTAAGTTACTGAACAGGACAATCACACATCAACTGACTTGCTAACTGTGAAGTGCTTTACACTACAGTATTTTAAAATGATCTTATTCTTATAAGACGTGACTACAGTGTTGGAATTGTCAGGAGGTTGGGGAGGGGGTTCAACCCCCACCCAGTTCATGTCTACAGACGATCATCTGTGAGTGAAAATCGGCTTTAAATTTCAATCCCTGTACAAAATTTAAAACATTTAAACGTCTGACCCGAGTTCTTTTAGGCTAATTCCAACTCTGTGTGACGTGACTACCGTCCAATGCTTCAGAAAACTCCCACTGTTTCAGTTAGTATTTAATTCCTATCCTCAGTGTTGGAACTGGCCAAAAAGAACGGGGGTCAGATGTCGAAATGTTTGAAATTTTGCATAGGGATTGAAATTTAAATCGATTTTCACTCAGAAATGAGCGTCTGTAAACCTGAACTGGGGCCAGTGAGGGGAGGGGTTAAACACCATAACCCAGGCAATTCCAATACTATACCTATCCCTCAACTGAGAACACCACACAAGTAATCGTCGATGAATAATTGATAATCATAAATCATAATGATTAATTCAATACTCATGCATTATCGCTTGATTATGCAATAATCATCCCTTCCGGCACTGCAGAAGCATTGTTCGTGGTTGTCAAGGATAGCTCAACTTTCTTGTCCGTAAAACTACCAGCTTAGCACTTAACACAAACGATGAGACAGTTCTTTACACAAAACATTTAGCTGCCTTCTGTTCTGTTTGACTGGTCGCACATCCGATCTGTAAGAATTTTTTTCAATTATTCACAACATAGTTTGCTGCAAAACTGAAGTACTTCGGGAAAAGAAACTTAACACAGTCTGAAAGTAGAAGAAAATGGCACATCAGTTCCAGAAAATAACCGAAAGTTTTTTATCAATCAAACAGCAATACAGATGGTAACAATTACGACCAAGAAAACTTTTTTATGTGCCACAGAAAAAGGAGAATTTTTGATTACTTGACGACAAACAGGAAACTGATATTTTTGTATCATCACTAAATTACACAAATGAAAACGACAATCACACTAATTATTTACACACTCGTGATTTCCTACTGGTTTTCACACTATACTGACACAACAGGAGCAAAGAGAAAGAACTTTCTCGTACTGTGCGCCCAAAATTGGGAATGGCTTACCACTATCAGTCAGACAATCTCCTTCCTATGATAGCTTCAAGTGTAATTTAAAAACTCACTACTTTTCCACTGACTGCATGATTACCTAGCGACTTCCTCCGGCACCTCTTATTAGACATTCTTGACATTGTGCATGTTACAAATTGTTGTGAATGAAATAATGAGACAATATCAATTTTAAGCACGTTGTGCTATTAAATGACAATTTCTAGAAAGGCCCTGAACAAAAGGAGATCCCAATACAGCATTAACCATGCCCACTGGATGAGGTAGGTGACGCTATGGAAATAGCATTTCATCAGCTGGCTACAGTCAGCCAACTTTCCAAATCTCATAGAACTTGAACAGAGCATGTGAAAAAGTTTTGCCTGTGGGAGAACTGACTCCTTGCAATGTGTGGGATCAACCACATGCACTCATCGTCTGCCGCTGATGGGCCATCCAGCTGTTAAATCAGCAGTTCCAGCTGGAATGGTTTCAGCGTAACAACAGATTGCAATGAAAAAATTGCGGGCCATTTGGTTGGGATGGAGCCGACACTTGGAATTCGTCATCTGATTACGTTGGGTAGTCGTGCCAGATTTCATAGTGGTAGGTCGTGCAGATGCAAATGTCAAAAAATCCGGGGCCACCGAACCCTGGATCTATGGGTTGGGGGTGGGTTTGACATTCAGAAACTTTCTCATGGCCGACATATTATTGTGCCAAGTGTGGTCGCTCTGCTGTAGGGCCGAATTTTTAACTGAAAATTCTGTCCCTTTGGGGACCCCTTTCCAGTCTCTGAGGTGCCCAAAGTTAATCACATCTAGCAACTGACAATAATTATGCCTATCGACATTCCACAATCCACTATTCCACTTGTCATCAAAATCTATCTATCAGTACGATTTGAGTTATCCTGTACAGCAAACAGACCAAAAACACAATCCCCTGCATGAATACGATACAATGCTAAACCGCTAAACCTATATACAGAAATAAATACATTTACAAAGATAGTTCGGTACAGTAAATACATAATATGAAAAACTGTTTGCTAACGTGTTGCTCTAGGCTAAACACGCATCAACCGCTGTCAGTGCAAACGTCATGCAGGCGACGATATCAACTCCTGCAGTTTGCGTGAAGGAAACGAAGCTTCGTAGACTGCCACCTTGTGGATGAACGAACCACACGGCTGGCCTTCAGTGATGGAACCGGTTTCCTCGTCAAACTCACGAAGTGAAAAATATTCCTTGCCAAAACTGCTTAGCAAAATGATCTGCTCACCAACTGTGACCGACAATGAAAGGATGCGACCAAAGTCTGCCGGGACTGGGAGGAGACTTGTCCACTGATCTGCTGCTGGATCATATACTTCAGTTTCCAGCTGATTGACAAAGCCCATCGTATCATCCGGATCGGCTGTCAGTCCACCAAATACGTACAGCTTATCGTTCAGGGAAATAACGGAATGGGAATGCCGCTCGTGCTGCATATCGGACAAGATCGTCCATCCGTCGTCTGTTGGTCGGCAGGATTGGACGTGCGGCACGGGTACAGTGAGCTCAGGGTTGTCACTGATGCCTCCTGTTACATACAACCGGTCACCGCAGAACGCAACTCCGGCGTTGAAGACAGCAAACGGCAATCGCGGTGCATCGTGCCACAGGTTGTCGCGGGGATCATACAGCTCAACCGTGTCCAGATACACTTCCCGGTCAAACCCGAGCTCGTCTACGAGATGGTTAATACCGGCTACTGCATACAAGCCGAAAGTATCGGCAGAACAGAGCGCATGACTAACGCGTGGATCATGCATAACCGACAGTTCAGTCCAGCATCGTCGATGTGGAGAATAGCAGTAGAAGGCTGCACTGCTGCACCAGTGCTTCTGGCTATAGCCACCGGCAACAAACAGACAGTCTCCAAACACCGCCACCACAGCGAACTCCAAAGCTGTTACCAGAAACTCTGTATTTACCTCCTCGCGGATGATGTCGGCAGACGGATCGGCAACGAGCGGCCGATATTCCACAACGTTGCTGTTATCCATGCCGGAGTAGAGAACCAGGTACGGAAGTGAACCACGTGCTGCGGTGTGACTCGACGGATAGAGACATCGTTGACTCGGAATGCTGTGATAGTGCCGCGCTTCCGCAATGAGCTCCACCAGCTCATCGATCTCGGTGACGTCACTGCCAAGGATGTCCAGTTCCGACAGCTCCAGAAGTGGAAATCGGATCAGCTGAAGCAGAGGCACACGGTGCACACTGCGCTCGGCTGGGTCGTGCTGCAGCCAGCGCAGCACCGATCGCAGTATTTCCCACTCAGTTGCCGCAATAAACCAGTCATCCGCGAGCAGATCATGAAGTGCTTCAAACTGCAGCCGCAGGAACTTGGGCCGCGAGCTCATCTGCATGAATGCATTACCGACGTATGAGAGAACCGCAGACCGGACATCTCCGAGAACATACTGGTCAGCCAGATGAAGCACTAGTGAGTAGTTCTCCCAGCACAAGTGGCAGGCCAAATAGTGACGAGCAATGTCAATCAGCCATTTTATGTGAAAGAATCGCGCAACTTCGACGACACCTTCAGCATTGCCAGCATCGACAGTCACATATCCATGATAGAAATACCTGCGACAATGTATTGCACTACTATACCGTGACAGTCTCAATAAAAAAAGACACATTAATGTTTTTTTATGTTTTATCATAACAATGTAAATGAATATGAATGTTTGAAACACTTTCACCAGATGATTTCCAAGGCAATGTACAGCATACATTAATAAAGATTGCACGCAATCTTGAATGTGCTGCCACCTACATTGCGAAAGCTTTAAATTCAACAGAGATTCTGGAGATATGTCAAAGACGCTCAATTATGTACAATTTTTTTGCCATACAATGATGTCATGGTTGATTGTTACATAAGCAACATAACAAAAATAATCAAAACCTAACACTTAGGCCTACTGCTGTTCAATAAAAAAGTGATTAATTTTTGCATTTCATCAGTGTGAAATTTCTCATGTCGCACAAAATTTATATAATAAAAAATCGTACTATTACACTTTAATTTGCCATTTTAACAATATTTCAGCATATCCTACTTTCCAGTAGACACGGTGAACATATGCAAGATAACAACTTTTGACTATGGCCAGACAGCCTCTAACAAGCTATTCACAAATTAATGCATGTTCCATCATTGATATAATCAGCCTTATTAAGCGCCACTTGGACTGTCCATGCAGAAGCTGTCATCTGCAAACGGTGAACCATAGACGATACAGCACAGCACAGTATGGTTCACTTAATGCTTCTGTTGATTTGAAAAAAACTTTTCACTTATTGACGACAATAACACTGAAAACTTGTAGATGTTCAATGCATAAACTTTAAAGTAATTCTAAGTAAGTATGTTCATTTATATTTGCAATTCAAACAACTTAAAGAATGACTAAACATCAATACGTCGACACATTAAAAACTAACAGACTACTGAACGTTTTCATGAAATATCAATGCAAATACTTATTCACTCTTGTACGAGAGTTATGTGATGAAAGAATGCTCGTACTCAATCATGACGGAAAATCCACGTGGGCTCACTTCCTGAAGCCGAATGACGTTATCTTGACGTTCACGCATATCATGAGTGAACATTGCGGCGAAGTAGTCGCTAGCATTGACAAGCACATCACGGTGAGCTTTAAAAGTCTCCGTTCCAACTACAAGCTTGACGTCACAATTGTAGTCATACATCTTCGACGACACCTTATTGTACATCCGATTCAGGTATTTCAGCTTCGTCTCTGATACCTGCAAAAGACGCACACAATGTGATCACAAGACACAAACATCTACCTGGTTACAATAAATATCTAACAATGTAAGCATTGAACAAGATATAAGACCACTTCGGTCCTCGGAAACTTCAGTGCTCAGTCACTTTGGTCTGGATCATTTCAGTCCTCATTTAAAGAATAAGTAACGAAGTACAAAAGACACTTTGGTAGACTCCTTGGATAGTTATACAAAAATATAATGTATAGCTGCTGTCTAAACTCTTAGCAGTGTCGCCCTAAGTTTGCCTTTTCCTTTCACATATCAGTGTTATACACTACTTAGTGGCCCATTTCCTAATATTGCAGGTGATGGGTTCTGCGGAGACATAAACACAACCCCTAAGTCATAAACGTTTCAAACTGTCGATGCTGGGGTCTAGCACTTCATCTCTATGTTTGCCACCTCCAGTTTAGAGCAAAAATGACGTTATTGTCAGCATATGGCCACCAAGGCTTATGGTTAACTCCAAAATCTACTACATCGGCAGATGCGCGATAGCTGGAATTCTTGTTTAATTACCTGTTGCCTGCTGAAAACCAAAGTGGTTACAATTCTTGAGCAATAACAACCAATACACTACTGAACAATTTAGCAATTAAAATAATGAACCTCAATGATGTCTGTCTGATCAAGCAACAATCTTGCATCAAGATCCTCAGCCATAGCTATGCTTTCTGTGAGCTGCTGCTAGTTACCTTCACATAACAGCAACACCATGCAGTCGAGAATGAGACAAGAATAAGCTGAACATTGAAAGTTACAAGTACACACAAGAAATCTCCAACCACAAATAATCCACCTACATACAATAATTACGGTTCTCTTAGCCAGTATAAGGCAATTTCAGTCCTTGGACACTTCAGTCCTAACCACCGAAGCGACTAGTCATTTCGGTCTTCCATCACTTCGATGTTGATCACACCAAAATGACCAAGACCGAAAAGATTAATGTGACCAACAGACACATTTTGGACTTCTACATTTTAATGTGCTCAGATCCACGAAATCCACCAGATTTTCACACAATCAACTACAATGTATAGACTAACAGTCAAAATCCACTACTGTGCATTCAGCTAAAAGTATAAATTCATAAAATCCATAAAATATGTTAAGATATTTCTGAAATTCAGAGTAGGTATGTGTTGTCATCCAAAATTAATGCAAATTGTTTAGCTATCTGAAATTGCAAGCAGTTTAGTACAATTTTCAGCTCAAAAGAGTTCTACATCTCATGGCTGTACTGCAGACACAATATCAGCACTGTATGAAGAAGTCTTATGTCTGCTGGCTGTTGTCCGGAGTACATCAACGACATCGTGGCACCTGTTGCCAGTAACCCCGGTCGGAAGCAACTACGATCTGCCGCCAGATCCGACGTCATTGTTCCCCATTGCAGAACAAAGTTCGGCAGTCGTGCCTTCTCAGTAGCAGGACCAGAAGTGTGGCACCGTCTCCCACAGTCCGTTAGGTCAGCAGATACTGTTAGACAGTTCAGACAATTACTGAAAACTCACTACTTCCAGTTGCATTTCGGTCCTAACTAACAGTGCTGTTACAGTTTTTAACCCAGTTTTTATTCTACACACATTTTATTACTATTGTAATGC
>Ga0056114_1001084_pt1 | contig 11595 bp, 10 predicted proteins | sample WorMetHERISLAND1_FD_77005 | JGI IMG/M metagenome (GOLD analysis project Ga0056114, IMG submission 77005) | Marine gutless worms symbiont microbial communities from Max Planck institute for Marine Microbiology, Germany - Olavius loisae HERON... ...
CCGTATCTGCTACCGTTTTCGAGATATTGACGCTTAAAGCTAAAAAATCGCTGAATTTTTCCGACCGACCCTTGTTTGAAGCCCCCATTCGGGGGGAACCCCTTAGAATTTGGTGATGAAATTTGGTGTCAGAAAACTAGAGTCTTGGGCTATCAGACGGTGAGGAAATCATGCCGCTAGCTTTCTTCGTTTTGACACAATACCGGCGCGTGACAGACGGACGGACAGACACGTTGCGATCACTATTACCCGCGCTAGCATAGCGTCGTGCGGGTAAAAAATTAATAACCTTGTGTATGAAAGGTCAAAATGTTTCAACTGAAGTGACAATTGTAAATAGCCACAGTCAATCTTGAAGAAGTGCATCCGACAAGTCACTAAGTTGCATCAAAAATGTGTCAATAACAATTTGGCTTATTTTCAGTGACTATCCACACATGTAAGTATTTACACCGTGGTGTTCAGCAAAAGACAGGAGGTACCTCAGAGGCTCGAGGACGAGGCAGAGATGGTTCCTGTGATAGAAATGACGAAACAGACGAAGACAGTGAAACTTATCCTCATGATCAGCATCATTCAAACGCTTCAGAAACTCCAGCTCTTTTAAACCAGTCTTGTGCCTTGAAAAACCCAACAACAAGGAGCAATATAAAACCACAGATCCAGCAACTCATGTGTGCCAATACTACATTACTAGAGTGAGTAACCACCACTGATGAAAATATTGGACAATGTGTGAAAATGAAACAATGTAATCTGTCACTGGTTGTGACCTAGCATGCATACAGTTCTGCATTTACAGACAACACCTTTCTTCAGACAGAGTATGACCAAAACTTCAACAAGCTGAAGGCTCCTGACCAGTGGCTGGACGTGCTGAATGCACCCGACATATTATGTAACACACCACTAATATTATAAATCCGAGGTGAGCTGGACAACCGGGCAACCATGCATGTCGGCTATTATCCAAGCACGGCGTCTTTCTCTGTTCGGCCACATTGCAAGAATGCCAGACGAGACAGATGCCAGGAGTATCATAGCTGCTTTTCCTTCGGAGAACTGGAGGAGACCACCATGATGTCCTCGAACTACATCGATGAAGACTATCCAGCAAGACCTGAGGACTAACAATCTCGCCCTAGATGAGGTGATAACTGTGGCTCAGAATCGTCCACTCTGGAGACTGATGTCTGCGTTTGGCGCTATGCACTACGCACCTCTAGTGGTGCTTGCCACACAAGAAGAAGGTGTCAATAGCAAGTGTATAAAAAGCTTAAGAACATAACTGATAATAAGGCAAATTATACTTTAAACATTCACTGTCTATCTATCTGGAGTTGATTATAAAAGAAGACTATGATAGAAACTGACATCATCTCATTGTTGCGAATGATCTTGATAGCTGCCTCCTGATTGGCTCGCGCAGAATCTCTCACCCTTACAACGGTGCTGAAGACACCTTGACCAGTGAAGCCAAACACTGAGTACCTCTTGTCCAACATCTCACCGATCCGTACTCCTGCTCACACCATAACAGACCACAGCGTTTAGTTTAGTTTATCAAACACAACAAGTAGATACATTAATAGTTAGACTGACATGCACTGCCACAGTGTGGAGTTCAACAGCTAAATACAGCCAATCAACAGAATACATCGTATTTCTATATAACACAACACAATGGGAATTCACTGACAGTCAGGACATGTAGTAGCCGCTGAGGCAAAATCATTTCACAGCGGTACAATGTGACATTGATTTTTACTCAACATTAACCCATTTCTCAGGCCAGATAACTGTGGCATGTAAAAGGACTCCATCAGTGAAAATGGAGAACAATATAACCTAAATATCAAGGTTCCACACCATACAGCAGTGACGTGCTTAAGGTGTGGTGGAAAATATGATTACAATTTTGTTACTAATTTACTGCCCATTCTGATGCTGAAAGTTTTGAAAACTGTGTTCTAAACACACAAGCTAAGCAGCAAGCTTCTTTAACTCACTAACTGTATGCATGGATTAGTCGTGAGGTACAGAGACAGTAACTTACTGTAGTATCCCTCAGCGTCGTCCCAGTTGTCCATCAGCGAAGCATTCTCAAGCGCCGAGTCTCTCCTGGCACGCACATTTGGACTCTGAAACACACACAACAACTCACCATGTCACCTCGGCACATGGACAACACGGGGGAATAATACCACAACAATTATAAACTAAAAACAAGAAGTGGAACTCTATTATAATGTTCTTGACAAACAGGGACTAAGTCTGAGGTCTACAGGGTGTCACTGCATCGCTGACTACACGTAGCAAATCGATATATCAAACACAAATATATCATAGGTATTCCATCTCTATCCAGCTAACAACTTCCAAAAAATCATGTACAGGAAACACATGCTGTTCAGAAATAACACACATTTTCTTCTACATCTCGAAGAAGTATGCATTGATTTCAACAAAAATTGCTGCACATGTACTAGAAGAATGGCAGAGTCCGACAATGTAAAAATTAAATGATCATTGTGGCTGATGACGTAATTATGACATGAGATTTGTAGACATTTGAAATTAACAGTTTTAAGCCAAAAACACAGCTTCATTTCGCACTTATAAGTTAATGACCAAATGTGAAAGAATCTGATAATTCTCTGATGTCTGGAAGCAGATCTCTTCAGTAAAACCTCACTATAATACTTATCACTGACGTTAACTACAGGATCAACAACATGTAGCACTGTTCACCTCAGAGCTGACAACCATTACTGACTGGCAACAAGAACTGACTGCTGATATGCTATCAGACATTGAAGAACTTGATTCCATGCTTGTGTTAAAGGAATAAGCAGATATTTTAAGGACAACTTATGACATTTCAATTCACCATCAACACAGTAACATTGCTGTTGAAATAATGCCACATACTAACTATCTGTCATTAACTTATAGTGCGAAATAAAGCTGTGTTCTGTCTGAAGACTGTTATTTTTGAATATATACAAATAGGACATCACAAATCTGACATCATCTGCAAGGAATATTTAATTTATACACTGTCAGAATCTGCCATTCCTCTGGTACATTTGCTGCAATCTTTATGTAAATCTAAAAAAATTCTGGAGGATACAGAAGAAAATGTACAGCTGAACTGTATTGTACGACAGATTGAGACGTATCAAACAGCAATTACATTGTAGCTTTCTGCCTCAATGTGTAGCTCCTCAGCAAACATGTCAATGCCGTTGATGAACGGCTTTTTGCCAGCATCATCTGTACCAGTATTCTCCGTGTTGGAGGCGGATGCTGTTGCCGCTGTTGGGGTTTTCTCATTCGCGGCATCAGCGAGCAGCTCGCGGCGTTTACAGTTGATGGACTCTTCAAAGTCAAATCCCTCCATGTCAGCCTCGGCGACGGCACTGCTTGATGATGATGATGACGACCTTGACCCCGACCGTGACCTCGACCTTGACCGAGGAGTAGCCGACCGCAGGCCACGGGAGAATGCCGTGGGAGAACTGACAGACTGCGGTGGAACGACGTTGTCCTGAGTATCTTCATTGTCTGTCACTTGCTGCTTCATTTGCTGTTGTCACACACAGCAAATGCCGCTACATAACGCCAAGGTAATAATGAATGGAAATCTGGAAAATGACTTGTTTTGCAAACTGACGAATGACCATGCAAATTTATACATACACACGCAGCATTCTGGTAGCAATTTTTTTACATAAAGTAGCTAGCCGCTGACATTGATACCTGATACTCCATTTTATTCTAAATTTGCATATGTCATATACATCAAAAATTTACATATCCTACTTTACTCATCCTACTGAGTGTAGTTTAGACAAGCCTGAACTAGTCCAGGCCAGTGTCGCCACAAACAGACCCACTGGGTCAGAACTCAACAACTGTCTGAGGCTATACTTTTACTGACACTCAATTACCAAAAAATGCTAATCAAAATTTCATGTTTACTCAGATAAAAAAGTAGTATTCAAAAACACACAATATTTCACAATAATACACTCATCAGATTAAGACTACAAGAATTCCTCTAAAATGATACGGAGCTAATTTCTGGTATTAATGTGGACAGTCAATCAAACCTGCTCAAATTCCTTCCTTGCTAATCGCCGCTGTTCAATAACTGCTTCTTCATCATCCACCTCATCTGGATCAGGAATATCGACGTCGGTCCTACACCGGCATTCAGTCACATGACCAGTCATACTATTGCCAAGTTACAAACTGGAAAAAATGGCACATTTGACTTGAGCAGTCATCACTGCCACGACAGATGAAAACTAATGTACAGATGGTTTCCAAATACCAAATAAACTGGGTTTTTTGGCAAAAACTGAGCACAACTCAAGCATCAGTTTATCTGACAGCAGCGTTTTCACTGTATTGTAACTGTTATATATTAGGTAACTGGAACTTTCGTTCCCACGTACTTTCGCTCCCAAGAGCGAAAGTAAGATAGGTGGAACTTTCGCTCCCTGGAACTTTCGCTCCCGAGAGCGAAAATGGCGTGGAACATTCGCTCCCGAATCCGAAAAGTAAGATATGGAGTTTTCGCTCCCCGTCTTTCAAATATGTGTTTTTAAGTAAAGTAACAAGGATTGCTTCATCTATGCTTAACCGCTACAGGTACCTTTATGCCGTCGCCGCCTCATACAATACCTACAGCAAAATTAGCTTAAGCAGGGCCGGCACGCAGCACCAGGTTGACAAAAGGATTGAGAAGAAGTTGCTACCTGATGCATGACAATCTCCATTCGCTTGACGTGCCTGAGCGCGTCAAGTACAAAGTCATCATCCTGTCTCATCGCTGGTCACCAGCTCTTCATACCGTCGTACCATCTGAACTCGTGTGACCTTTGGGCGTTTTCTGTACTCGGTCCGAGACTATGGAACTCTTTGGCTAGACTGTTTCATAACACTAGCCACAACACTACTAGCTTTGGCCATTCTCTGAAGACATTCTTTCTCTCAGAGTATTGGTGCAGACAGCGCATTAGGGGCTTCTTTTGTGCTGGGAACGACGGATATGTTTCTTGTATTGGTACGGAGGCAAACGTTCCATGGACCGATACATAATTGTTACAGGGAGCGAAAGTTCCAGGGAACGAAAGTTCCATGTAACTTTCGCTCCCTGTAGCGAAAGTTACATGGAACGAAAGTACCACCTATGGTACTTTCGTAGATGGGAACGAAAGTTCCATAATTCATATATTACACACTACACAGTTTTATTTGTCAATTACTTCTGATGGTTTTTTCCTTCTGCTTTTAATAAAAATTTATGGTTTGGGGGAAAACTGTTCAAATGCGGAAAAACTGTAGGTTTTTACAAACAATTGCATGGCACTAACTGGCCACCTCAGTAATAAGAACAATTGACAAGAAAAGTAACACCTCACAACATGAACGACGGCTCAGAAAATGAACAGTAGGACCTTTGTCTGCAAGTTCAGCTGGATGACCCCGCTGATAACTCCAATCACTCACTGTCACATGGTTTACCACATTCATGTCCACTGCCTGACGCATCATGCTGTGCATTTCCTTCACTAGACAGTCTCTACTACTTGCACATGACACTAGTGATCTGAGTCTGACTACATGAATTCTGATGACAAGAATACAACGCCACCTTGCCGGTGTAGCAACGCAAAATAAAAGCCTCTGGGCCTCTGTCACTTCCCTGCATTTTTTAAATCAGTAAATCAAATCACGTCACAAATTCTTCAGAACCGAGACACATTATTACGACACGTTTGGTTCAGCGGTGTAAAGACCAAGTGAATGTCTGCAGACAAACCGACACAATAAACGAGACAGCAGCAACTCACTCCTCGTCTGAGTCGAGGTCAATCGTCAGTGTCTGTCCTTCTGATAAGCTGCCTTTGAACTTGTCCTCATGGACTCGTTTGACGACGTCTGCAGCTCGGTGACTACGTTCCTGATCTCTTGATCGGTAATGCCGACTCCAGTCACTAAACACATACATGATATACAACACATGGACACATTCAAATCATTGGACATATACCATGAAATCTTCAACCTAGGTCACATATCAACAAAATTAGTCGAGTACTATAAAAGACAAGCATATGAAAATTTACATGCTAAAATCTCATGACTCCACTTACCAGTTGAGATGTGACGAGACAAAAATGAGCAGACAAAGTGCAATTAATAATGAAGCCTTCTATTAGCAAAGAAGTGTGTGTAATATATCCATCAGTTTTCATTGTTTTAAATGCCAATTGAAGATGTTGTGACCAAAGTACCAGCGCGTCTAACACATTAGAGGTTCTATGACAATGCGCTTGACTAGGGATGTTAACGAGACTCGCGACTCAAAAAAATTTCTCGGTATCGAGAAATATATTTCTCGCCACGAGAATTTGAGGCTGATGGACTGCGTGACATCTTTACGATCGTTTAACGACAGTCGATACGTGAAGACACCTGCTGGTGGCCTGCACGCGCTGAGTAGGTCGACTCAGACTGGACGGTAGTTGTCACAGTGGGTGAGGGGAGGGAGAGAGCCACCAGTCACAACGTGAGGTCAGTTGGTAGGTGTGGCGGGCGCGGCGTCAATAGACGGTGTCAATAGACAAAGAGGGCGCACGTTAAATCTGCTTCTTATCAACACTGCAGCTGTAACCCTCTAACGCTTGTGACAGTGACTGATTTCTTCACTACGGCTTCACTAAATTGTACAGACGGCCTCTTGTCTCATTTCATTGGTCCCGTCCAGCTGATGACATCACGACGTATGAAAGTTATACAATGTCAGCTGTCGCTGATTGTAACTTAGCCAGTGCATTGTAGTGGGACAGGATTAAATTCTTTCTTGCGTTTTATGCTAAATTATAAAATCAGAGAGCACAAAAGTTTGTCGTATGGACGTACATGAATAGAACGAGCATTACAGAAGCAACATGCAAACTCTGCATCAACATCATCGTGACGCGAAGCGTTTAGCCGGAGACTCCCACCGTTGCGATCGTTCGCCAGAACGGTCTGTCCTCCGCTAGATGCAGGGCCTCGCTCGCTGTTACACCCGTGTCGCGGCAGATCTGGTGGGTCCAGGTGGTCGACAGTCGGCCACAGGCGTGTCTCCACTCCTGTGAAGGCCGCTCACCATCCATCGACTTGGTGCAGATTTGTAAGATCTGGTTTGCTGGTACATCGCGTTTGCCTTAATCCTTTAACGTCCACTGTTGCCATATGGGTACAGCTATGAAGCATCCTGACTGTGCTAGACCTAGTTAAGCCGTCATTTGTAATTTTTGACATTTGGGCACTATGATGTTCAGGGCTGAGCGTCAGAGTGCCCAGATGTCAAAAATTACAAATGACGGCTTAAGCCAGTCTGACACAGGATGCTTTATAGTTGTATACCTATATGGCAACAGTGGGCATCAAAGGGTTAAAGAGCTGATCATTGGCGGTGGTTAGACATCTCGCCTAAATCACCATCTGGAGACACAGCATATGGTGAATGTGCTGCACCTGTACATGACGACAAACAGATGAAACTTGTCCCTCTAGTCCCTGGACATCTACCTGTCAGCGCGACGCGGGCCGAGTCAGTAACACGAGTAGCCTGGACTGGACGGTAGTTAATTCCCAGTGGGTGAGGTGAGGGGAGGTGAGCGCGACTGCTGACTCTGACTCATTCGCCGACTGTCTCCCAATGCCGCGTTAGGTTTCGAGTACTCGACGAGTCTCGAGATTTAAAATTCTCGTGTCGAGAAATAAAATTCTCGAAAATTAACATCCCTACGCTTGACAAATCAACTTAAATATTTGCTTACTTACTTATGTACTCAAACTGTAACAGACCACAAACCGGTTCCTATCTGGAGACATTGGTCGGTGTCTGTCGGGGGTTTGATTGCGTTCACGTCGGCGATCTGTGCTTCTCCTCCGATCCATTCTGTGGTAGTCAGGACGTCGGTCACGAGACAGTTCAGCATCACGGTCAGAACGCGACCTGTCCACGTCGGCATGACGTGTGCTCGGTGATTTCCTACAGAATGACAGTATGTAGGCCGACTCATTCTAACATCCAATGTTCAACATCCACTTCTGTTTTCCACATTAATGTGGGTTTATCTGTCATAAGTTTGGAGTAGTCTTTCATGAACTGGATAGAGTAGATGACACCCAGGGAGTAAATGCAGAAAATTTAAAATAATATAGGCAACTCAGTAAATAATCAAGTTTGCAACACCCTAATCGTTGAAGAGTGATCCCTCAAGAGCCCAATAAACCCTCAAAATTCTCCCGCATTTTCCATAGAACTAAAAAGAATCAAGCTTTCCTCACATAGACCCTCAGCAACTATCAGACCAGCTAATATTTTAACGTATGTACATATTTCTCTCCTATGTTCTCTGTTTTATTGTGTTTTTATTCTATGCATATTTTCTGCTATTTATTAGTATTTAGCCTTCTAGCTACCACCAATAATACACAAATACATACATACATCAATGCTAGGCAATAGAGACAGCTCAGTAAGTAATTAACTCATTCACCGGTCTGTTTTCTTGTCTGCTGAATGTGACGACTGATGTCTGGCGTCTGGAGACGACCTCCGAGTGATTGAACGCGACCGTCGCCGATCAAAGCGTCTCTTCTCAGATTCTGATGTCCTCTCGACCTCGTGTCGTCCCGACGTTTCTTGTGCTCTCGACGAGTGACGCCTGTGTCCATCAACTTTGCTGTCTTTCCTGCTCACGTGCTGTTCAGTGTCTGATTTCTCAGACAATTCTTTCGTCGCATCATGTTCACGACTTCTGTGACTCACAAGTTGATCAGTTTCTCCCTGAGAGCTGGATGCTTTCTCTTCACTGAGTCGACTGTGATTATCTCTGTCCGGCCGACCACTGCTGCTTCCTTTGTGCTTAGCTTCTTGTTGGTCGCGGCTGGTTTTTGATGATTCGTGCCGACTACGATCGTGTCTGTCGGTCGACGAATCTTTCCGGCGATGACTTTTGTGGTCGTCACTGCTTCGTGGTTCAGTTTTCGTAGTTCGGTGTTCTTCGCTATGACTGTCGGCAGTCGGCTGCTCAGTCAACCGCATGCAAGTCACATCCTCACCTTGATCAGCAACTGCTTGTGGAACACTAGATATGGCAGAAAGGTGACCCATATCTTCTACTGCCTTGGCAACCGTCTGCAATTTGGCCTTTTTTGCCACGTGTCGAGCTTTGCCGTACTCTATCTCACCCTCTTCCTCTGACTCTGTGTCGTATCCTTGAGCTATCAGCGACATGGCAGTGACACCGGAACTATTTGCAGCCGAAGCAGCATTAGCGCCATTACTGTCCTTAGACGCCAGTCGTGCAGCAATAATAGCACGAGCGTTCTCCAACTCCTGCCATGAACACAAACACACTGTACAAGAGACCACGAATGAGCAAGGCACGTCATCAGATCATCACCACATCATGTCATTTACACCGCTTTTGCTTCCACCCCAAGAAAATTGCAGAAAAACATCATGACACCGTGGCGCACAGTGACTACTGCTCTTATACGCCTGTTAAATACTCTTACTCACTCACTCACTCACAAGTCTCTCTAATAGCATTTGTTGAATTAACAATTTAACATTTAACATAATATACACTTGTCAGCAGATAACCTGTAAAGAATTATCGTCGTCCAATCGCAGCTGTTTGACAGAATGGGCTCCATCATCAATATAGATGATATCGGCAGTAGTTGATCCCTCTTCAGTCTCAGCGTGCTTACGTTTCCGCTTCTTGTGACGGTGTCTGCTGGCGTCGTCGCCGTGACGACTCTTATGTTTGTGTTTCTTCTTGTCCTTCTTGTGTTTCTTGTGATGTGACGACTTGGAATGCATTCTCTTCTCTCAAACACACTACACACAACTCAGACATCTGTAAACATCTCAGAGACCAAAATCTACTAATATATCAGCTGCTATACTATTTTCGTACAAAAAAAACAATAAGAATCAATAATTTAGAATTATTAAGTTATTCAGAAACAATAAGTGTGAACATTAATTCCTTTCTCTCTTGTCCTTGTCACTTTGATACGAGATGGTATAAATACGACTTGACCTGCTACCTAAGCTACAGCACCAGTACAGCAGACTGCAAGTAACACTGATAAAAGCAATAGCAACCTGCAACCTTAAAAAAAAACAATAATTGACACAGAAAATGGTATGCAAAGAATTGGGCAGGCTGGTTGCTACAAGAGTGTCCCTAAAACATGACGTGGCAGACTGGACAGACGGGGCAGCCTAAAATCTGACACTGTGACCTGACAGTGCTTTGGCGGGACATGGCTTCCTTGCGACAACACGGCTCTTGTTCTGTGCGAAGGATGCAAGTGGACAAGACTGAACTTTCGTGCTTGTCTGTCTCATATCGTTATTTGCATTTGTTGATTTTAAGGAAATCACAATTAATAAACGTAATTTTAACGTTTTGCTTTGTTTGACTAGGGTTACCTGAGGCAGCTATAGGAGTAATTAGCAGATTAGATAGACGTCCCATCTGTGCCGTTTTGGCCTATCGCACAATTATCGATTACTGTACATGCCACTCGTGTCACAATGCACACATCTTCTTCAAAGTAGTTACGTTCAAAGTAGTCCCGTCATGTTTTAGAGCGACCCACACCGCATAGCGCCCATGAGTCTTCAATCGTTCAGACCACCACATTCCAAACTAGGGTTGTTAATGAATTTCCCGGGACTCGTTCTGGACTCGATCGATCTAGTCTGAGTGCGGCAGTTCTCACCAGCTGTGATCGTCAATGTAACTGCTCCCTGGCCGCCGCTGCCATGAACGGCAGCGGACCACCCAGGTGCGTGGTGTGGACCACACCCACGTGCACGAACGCACGTGCACGTGGGTAGTCCACGCCACTTGTGTGGCCGCAACGGGTGTCACCTGTCACTTTTGACGTCTGCAGCGTGGCGGACTGGTCACTAATCACGGACAGACGGCCTCACAATAGCGAGAATCTCATGTTGCTGCGGCAGTCATATAATTCACGCAGACTCAGAAGTCATTACAGTGAATGAATAGCGGCTACAACTGCTGTCCTGAGCGTTTGATACTCAATTTAAACGGTGTGGGCACGAAAAGACGGATAGCGAGTGGTCACTGGATCAAAGGCCATTATGTAACAGCAGTGTCAAATGATCTTCACTCGTCAGCGTTCATAGGAGTGAGCAGAGCTGTCTGCTGATAGGCCTACCTACCACGCGCAAGGTCACACCAATTAGCAAACACCGGCCGCTATTGGGAACGAAATGACTCCGCCCAACAGACGCCACCCGGCGTCGGGTGGCGTCCGTTGTGCGGCGTCCGTTGACTTACGAACCGTTGCCACAGAATTTTGTAGAGACGGATTGTACGCAATATCCCGAAATTCTCCCGTTCGGGATTTTTTTCCCGGGAACGGAAAATTTTTTCGTCACCCGGGAAAATCGAGTCCCGTTAACATCCCCATTCCAAACACTTCGGGGTCATTAGAGATCAGGCAGCCCCTAATTCATAAACAAGCCCTAGTATC
>Ga0056114_1001085_pt1 | contig 11595 bp, 4 predicted proteins | sample WorMetHERISLAND1_FD_77005 | JGI IMG/M metagenome (GOLD analysis project Ga0056114, IMG submission 77005) | Marine gutless worms symbiont microbial communities from Max Planck institute for Marine Microbiology, Germany - Olavius loisae HERON... ...
CTTTGTATCGGGAGTGCCGAGCGGGCGCACAAATAATTACCCTGAAAGTGGGCGTGGCCTAGGTCACGTGACCCCTACAATTTTTGGCATACGATCGAACATATCTTTAAAACTACTTGAGCTGGAGACTTTAAATTTGATACACGGCTTTGTATGGGCAATGCCGAGCGGGCGCAAAAATAATTTCCCCGAAAGTAGGCGTGGCCTAGGTCACGTGACCTTACAATGTTTGGCAGTACGGTCGGCTATCCGAGCGACAGCTTGGCTTCTTGTTTAAATTGCTGACAAATGACAGTCTTTGAGAAAATGGCGCGAAAGTTTCTGACTTTCTGTAGAACAATGCTGATACTGAACTGTGTTTTGCGTAATAAATGAACGAAACACAGCATAATTTGTAGCAGTTTGAAGCCAAAAGCTTAACAGGCTGATGTACCGTTTGCGACATCTCGAGCACGTCTCGGTCTCGGTCTTGAAAGATCTCGGTCTCGGTCTCATCTCGAAGCCAAAACTGAAGGTCTCGGTCTCGTCTCGGTCTCGGGAAAATCTGGGAAGGTCTCGTCTCGGTCTCGTCTCGAACAAACTTTCAAACATCTCGGTCTCGTCTCGGTCTCGAAAGAAAAGGTCTCGTTACTTTACATCCCTGTGGAGAAGTACATTATATTTTAAAAATATATCTTCGGCGTATCATCAGTCATCACGTTATAACAGTGGCATACACACTCACGTGAGCTATAGAAGCGCATCGACGACATTGTGATAACCTAGTGTGCGATTTTATCACAAACTGCGCAATAGCGCAGCACTGTTCTAATGATAACCAACAAAGTCAGTGGGAATGGGGATTTTGACCCCCTGTACATCTGAAACCCTTGAAAATTTTAGTTCAAAATGGGATATTTTGATTACGTCGCGAGGCGAAACGCATGTCAATTTTATTGGAATCGGCCCGGTGGTGTCCACCCCCATAAATAGCTAAAATATAACGTCTTGTGACTCAATGTATCTTCCCAGTCTCCTCCCCTTCCCTTTTTTCTTGTCGTCGACTAGCCTACAGCAAAAACAGCTGGTCGTATATTATCGATCAATAAATCAAACGATGCGTTTTCAGGCAAGGATGTACCTTTTAGGGTCTTGATCATGATGGACCAAGTTTAGTGGTCATAGCTCCCCCAGGTTGGCTCTTTTATCAACTTTCAGATCAGCGCCGTACTAGTACGGTTATCGTCAACCTTGTGTTTTGTGCACTTTTGTTCACGGTTGGAATTGACCTAAAAGAACTGGGTGTCAGATGTCGAAATGTTTGAAATTTTGCCTAGAGATTGAAATTTAAACCAGCTTTTCACTCAAAAATGAGCGTCTGTAGACATGAACTGGGGGTTCAACCCCCCCCCCGGCAATTCCAACGTTGCTTTTATTGTATTTATAGATGTTGTGTTACCAACCCACATTCAACGGGTCGTGATTACGAGGAATTTTCGGCGACAGACCTTTATGATTTCGTACCTGTAGATGATAGTAATCATCTGTGTAAGTATACATGTAAGTACATGCGTTGCCGCGAAATTAATCTTGCTGTTTTGTGGTACAGTCTTCAGCACCGGAATTAATGGGTTGTTGGGACCTAATGGTTAATCCGGCCATGACAGTCTTACAATTACCTGCATGTACAACTATCTAGACTTCATACGCAACAACAACAACAACAACAATGGCCACGCCTGGGTGTACACCAGCTAGTTGAGATTAGTTACATAGTGTTGCATCGATGGATCACGACACTCCCTAAAGATATCATAATCATATCAGGTACAGAGGTACGGGATACTGTACCGCCATTCCGCACTCCCTGGGCACTTTTTGTGCTTGGATTTTCATGTCCTCGGCGCTCGTAATATGGCGTTTCCATTCCATGAGCCCTAATCCTGAATTTCAGGCTTCGATACTCGTCTACTGAAATTTTTTATTGTCATGTATTTAAGCAATTTGTTGTACAGTAGCAAATCCCTACACAGCAGTGTGGATTGATTAAAATTTATGATGTGCGCGCAGCGAAAGGCTGTTACAATCCAGCGTGGGAATTCCATAAAAATACGCATTCAACTGGATCGAGTGTTGTGTCCGGAGTGCGTAAGTTAACGGAATGTGTGGATTACTGCGGCAACGAGGTCAAGTGTGTCGGCATTGATTTCAACTACTTGCTCCGGAAATGCTGGGCACACTTATCTCAGGACGCTTTTCTCCCTCAGAACATTGTCAAAAAGCTAACAACTAACCAGTACCGTATGATAAAGAGATGTTCACCCGACCCATCTCCAGGTTTCTCTCGTTTGATTGTTTGTCGATTAGTGTGGTAATTTATTACATCTAACTGTGTCATGTAAGAAATTGAACATAAAATTAGTTGTTATTTTCCATGTTAGTTGCTCGTATTTGATAATGTGAAACTAGAAACAAAAGCATTTGGCTATACCTACCATCGCACTACATTGCAGAATAATTACCTTTTTTGATTAAAATGGCAAAAATATGCACACTAAACATCAAGATTTAAGAAATTCGCGGTTTGAAATTTGCCGCCACATTGTGGCGTACAGAACAAGATAGCCAGCTGTCGCTGACAATTACCCGCGCGACGCGAAATCATGCCAAACATTGCTCCAATTCGACGTGAAAACAAGTTGCAGACAAGTTAAAAACGACTTGTTTGAAGTAATGGAAATCCGGTGTTTATTAAGTACGAATAGTAGTTAGTGCTATTTAGTCAGCTTCATGCTGAATAATATCACAGTAATTACTATAGTTATGCTTGTTTTTCTTATCGAAACACGAAAAATGACGCGATATTATCGTAGACTGCAGCAGCAGTCATCTCTATCTTTCGAGTATCTGCCAAATTCCGTGAAATTCTCCGAAAGTTAGAAATAGCAGTTCAAGGTTATCCAAGGTCATCGATCTTGGTGCCATTCTAAAGCTCACATATACTTTCCTATTGGCCACTAATATCAACATTGGACGTATCTCTTACCGTTTAGGCGTTTACGTGATAAATGTAAGAAAAACTTACCAGTTTAAAACTCATTGTAAGGACGATGTGATGATATCACTCCACTAAAACAGCAAAAATCTTTTGGTAACCCTAGATGGGGCTACACATGGGGCGTCCATAAGCTGCCCCATGCATAATCTATAGGGATACCCAAAAGATTTTTGCTGTTTTAGTGGAGTGATATCATCACATCGTCCTTACAATGAGTTTTAAAATGGTAAATTTCTTACATTTATATTTGCTGTTTTACTACATCTAATAATTTACAAACCGACTTATAGCGGATTTTGTCTCAAATTTTGTTGCCATCGCTCGTCTTAAAATTTGACTGACATCATTGGATAGCTTGATTCCAAAAATCCCCTGTTAGACGCAAGGATCTCGAAGATATCTCGTACACAGGACGAGTTGTAGGCGATTTTGTATTATATTTCGTTGCCATGGCAATGGGTGTCGGTCGTGGTAGAATTCGACTGACAGCACTTAATAGTCGCACTCCGAAAACCCCTTCTATGTGCAAGCATCTCGGCGATAATTGCTATGCAAGCTGAATTATGGCCGTTTATGTCTTAAATTTCGTTGCCATGGCAACGGGGATGGTCGTGGTAAAATTTGTGTGACATCATTCAATAGCCCAACCCCGAATAGGCCTACCCCCTACTAGGCGCAAGCAGCACCGCGATATTTTCTATACAAGCGGAGTTATAACCTGCCTGTTTTGTCTCAAATTTCGCTGCCATGGCAACCAGGGTCGGTCATTGTAAAATTTGACTGATATCATTCGATAGCCCGACCCCGAAAACTCCCTGATAGACGCAGACATCTCAGAGATATCTCTTATACAAGCCGAGTTATAGCCGATTTGGTTTTAAATTTCGTTGCCTTGGCAACGGGGGTTGGTAGTGGTAGAATTTGTCTGACATCATTCAATAGCGCAACCACGAATACCCCCTACTAGGCGCAAGCGGCACCGTGATATTTTTTATACGAGCGGAGTTATAGCCTATTTTGTCTCAAATTTCGTTGCTATGGCAACCAGGGTCGGTCGTTGTAAAATTTGATTGACATCATTCGATAGCCCGACCACGAAACCCCCTGTTAGATGCAAACATCTCAGAGATATCTCTTATACAAGCCGAGTTATAGCCGATTTTGTCTGAAATTTTGGTCGTGGTAGAATTCGTCTGGCATCATTCAATAGCCCGACCCCCAAAACCTCCTGTTATACGCAAAGATCTCTGGGATATCTCTTACACAAGCCGAGTTATAGCCAATTTTGTCCCAAATTTCGTTGCCATGGCAACAGGGGTTGGTCGCGGTAGAATTTGTCTTGTCTGGCGTCATTCAATAGCCCGACCTCGAAAACCCCCTGGGCCCCTGTTGTACGCAAAGATCTCGATGATATCTCTTACACAAGCCGAGTTTGAGTTATAGCCGATTTTGTCCCAAATTTCATTGCCATGGCAACGGGGGTTGGTCGTGGTAGAATTTGTCTGGCATCATTCAATAGGCCTACCCCAAAACCCCGTGTTATATGCATTATTATGCAAAGATCTCGGTGATATCTCTTACACAAGCCGAGTTATAGCCGATTTTGTCCCAAATTTCGTTGTCATGGCAACAGGGGTTATCCGCGGGTAAATTTAAATAATGCCGTTAAATAGGCCGTCCTCGAAAACCACTCAAAACGGACTCATCTTGCGTACAATCAGAGTTGTGACAGTTTAAATAATTTTTAAATTTTCCAATAGACGCCATCGTAAAATTTCGACTTTTGAGACTTAATAACTCAGTCAAATTTTAAATTTAAATTTTTTAACCACCAAAAGGCACTACCTTGCGCAGAACCGCGTCAAATGACATATTAATCGTGAAAATCGGTCCAACGAACGCGTCTGTAGACGCTCGGAAGAACTGAGAAAAAAGTGCAGTAAACATTCGAAGGTTTTGGGTGTATATTTCGGGTATATGGGGGCAAGACCCCTTGGCGGATTGAGCCCAAATTTTGTTTGGAAGAAGTTATCCGCGACATAATCACGTGTTTAAAATTTTGTTACGATCGCCTTAGCGGTTTAGCGTCGGCTGGCCGCTAGTCAAATTTTGCCATTTCCCACCACACGCTCGCACGGTAGTGTGAGTGTTGTAAGGACGACCGTCAAAGTCAATGGCGAATGGCAAAATTTGACCCTCTGCCGACGCTAAACCCCTCAACCGATCGTCACCAAATTTAAACAAACTGGAAATAGCGCCATTCAATCCGCCGTCCACGAAAACCCACCCAGATTTATCTAGACTAGCGCTCTTACCATTTACCCATGCCAGATCCGAGTCCATCAACGCTGAGTCTTAACTCCGACTTCTTACAGCTCGGAAGAAGGAGTGGTGGCCGGCCACAGCGGACAGTTTACCCCAGGCGGTTACCTGTTAACTGTGATACACACTGCGTCAGCGGGAATCGAACCCATAGCCTTCCGATTGTTAGTCCGACGCACTACCAGTTGTGCCACCGTTCAGTTGGGAAGCTCTGAAGAAGTTGCTGACTACGCTGCAAACGGTTCATCTTGCAGTCATTGTTATTTGTTCAGCTGCTGACCGGCAATACGCTTGTATTGGCTAAACGCAAGATCTTTCTTGACAAAACGTTGAATCGACGAACGGGAAATGCCCGTTACTCGTTGGATTTCTCGCGGGCTTTTATGGCTGTGCGGTTTGTCGTCATGGCTATACAGATAAGCTCGCTGACCAGCTCGATGTTTGCGTCTGTTCTTGCCGATTTTGGACGTCTGCTACCAGGCTTCCTCGCAGTCGTACCTTGCCGGTCAATTATCTTTATGATGTCATCAATAAATCGACGTTTCCAAGTCTTTTTGGAAATTCTGTTATCATATACGCTGCGAGCCCAAACCTTTCCGAGTACGCAGATTCCAAATCAGACTACGATCGTCAGAAATTAAGCGTCCCACTCTCATAGTCACAAAATTCTTTATAAACAAACAAAACTTTCGAAAAACACTGACCAAATGCCAATGACGCCAGTGATGACGTCAATAGGCACAGGCAGAAGAAAATGTACAAATAAGTATACTTTAAAAGCAGGAAGGAAAAACGCCGCGTCGTGGTGCTTTTATAGGACACAAGGTAGTGTAGCGACACACTGACGTGTGGTGGGATCTTTAGTGATAATGTTATTACAAATTTTCTCCTGATTCTGACAGTGAAAGAATTTTGAAAATCGGTTAATATTTGACAAAGTTAACGGGTTCAACAAAAAAACTGTGCCATTTTTGGGCCACCCTGTAGTGTACTGTAGATTTCTACTGATTAACTGTTTGAATTGATTTGTTACAGTGATTCGACAGTGCCGCTTGTCTGAGATGACGTGTAAGAACGCGAGATGTGTTTCCAGACGTAGTAAGTGTGACGGCTCAGATGACTGCATGGACGGAAGTGATGAAAAAGACTGTAGTAAGTGCACATTTACGCATCAGTTTATTACTAATGACACCAAACGCCAACAAAGCTTTACTCCTGTGTCGGTTGTGTAGGACAAGCTTGCATCTGGCAGAAGAAACGTAATCCTTAGCTCATGCGGTGAACTTCTCACGATGTCCACACTGTATAGTAGGAGCGAGTGTCTTGTCACAAGCACTCACTATACCTACCACCGCCATCAGGCAGACTCTTTTGTAACAAGAAAGCTCAGCCATCGCTGACAAACCCGTTGTATCCGTTCATACTTTGACTCTAAAACATCCTGTGCCGTCGCTGCCTCTGTCCACTTCAAACTTCACCACGGTAACTCTCTGTACTACAATGTTCCAAAGTGTCAAAAAAAGTCGCCTCCAACAGATTCAGAACTCTCTTGCACGTGCTGTGGTTGCATCTTGCAAGTATCACCTCATCACAGTCCCCATCTTCGCTCTCACAATCTGTCACTTCCTCGGCCTTTTACCCCAGAGTTAAAACTCATCTGTTTCATAAATCCTTTTCTCCATAGTCATTCTGGTTCCATTTGGACTGCCTTCATTGCTTGCTTGGACCGGTCTTACTGGGCACTGACTTTTGTTATTTCTGGTTTGATCACACTCAGCTTTTCAGTCCGCGTTAAACTCGTGTGTCATCGTATCGTATTGCGTGGGTAAAAAACGCATTAGTAGTTTTTGCTTTATATTGAACACTAGCCAGTCTGCTGGGCGTGTGCGGGGACTCGTGGCGCCACCTGTCGAACAATGTAATGATTTTTGAAGCGAAGAATATGTAGCTACCTTCTGACGCTATTTGATAAAAGTCACGTATTTCCGTCGCGTGTTGCTAGCTTGTTAACTATCCACAGGACGGTGTTTCCGTGTTACTGTTTCGTGCTGTATTTACTTCACGAATTATGAACAAATAAATAACTTGTGGACATGTTAAACCTATTAAACAATCGGGCAAAATTTGGCACAAAATATTCTATCATCTCTAAGAAATCACGATTTTAGTGTTGGTGGGATATTGTATTTAGCCGCACCCTGTACAGCTATCACGTTGCAGAGGAGAAAACATGTGGAATGGGAATGATGTCATATCAGTGTAATCAGTCAGTCAGGTACAGTGTATGAAGTGCTTCTCAGATATGATATTCTCGAAGTGATAAGTTAGGATGGCAGTTAAAGCTAACAAGTTGACTGATGCTCAGTTAAGCAGTAATATTGTTTACGGACAGTAAATGTGTCGACGTCTACTACTGTAGCTTTCAAAATAGTTTTATAGCAAGACTTGTTTGTTAGCAACTTGCAAGCACATGCAGACAGCAGTTATACGACAGAGCATAGGAGTTAGCCACCAAAGCCGTTGTTTTATATATGAGTGATGTAAATATGTTGAAATATTATGAAGTAATTCTACTGTTTACTGTGTACGTTTGCAGGCCCATCGAGCTGCTCTGGTGGGAGATTTCTTTGTCAGAAATTTGTATCCCGAGACGTATGTGTGCCAAATAAGCACAAATGTGACGGTCAGAGGGACTGTATTGATGGGAAGGATGAAGAGGGGTGTGGTAAGTAATCGGTCATAATACTCTGTCACTGTGTATCCGTATAACGGATATGTAGTGTGGATAAGTGAGCCGTGAAAGTGTTGATCTATAGCGAATCTCTGTATGAGCAGAGATACTGCACTGTTTTGAAAATAACGACAATCAAATGAATCAATCGACAGTCAGTCAGTTTTATACTGGCCTAAGTAACTGAATTACTTCTACGACCACTAAGGTGGAGACAACGAAAAAGACTGTTCAAACAACAAGAAAGCCAGCTATCGCTAACTGATCGTGTGTCCGCTGGTGCGCTAGGAGCACACGGTTCGAAAGAGCACGTACGATTTTGAGCTATTCAACCATTGTAACTGTATTTGTGTCTCGCACCGTTTCCAAGATACAGCGACGTATTGGCCGAGAATCGCGAAATTTTCATACCCCTCATGTAGTTGAGGCCCCGTTGAACTTGGAGTGATCCCGTCCGAATTTTTGTCAAAATATCAGGTCATAGAAACCTATAATGAATGATGCGGCTATCCGGGGGTGAAAAAATTTACAACTGACGTTTAGCCATCTGTATACACTACCAGTGCGTGACAGACGGACGGACTGCAGAGAGACGGACGGAAATGTCATGTCATTGTCGCGCGCGTTGCATTCAGGAATGAATGCAGACCCGCGAAGTAAACAGTTTTAGACGCTGTTTAAACAAGTTGAGGCTCGTCGCTCTTGCTTTGCATTGCAAAGCGTCCCTGCCACCAAGACCACCGATGTGTTGATTCCTTGCATAGCTCCTTCTTTTGGTAGCCCAGGCGACTTCCTTATAAGTCGCTCATAGTGCATCAGAATTCGGAATTGCCAAATTGTTGCAGTCTAACTTTGGACTTATATGTTCGATACGTGACAGGAAATTTCATTGCATACAAGAACGCTGTGCTATCGCAAAGATGACCGCGCGATGCGCGCTATATAAATGAATCGAATGAGCCGTTGCGGAGATATGGCCATTCGAAATTATCCAAGATGGCGGCCTGCCGCCAACTTGGATTTGATGTAACCGGAAATAGCGCCATTCGATCTGCCAACCCTGAAAACCCTACTCTAGAACCAAACATGAATTGTATCGGATCACCCGTGGCGGAGATATGGCCATTCGCGTATCTTGGGGGCATATGGAACCCCGTTCTTTGGGGAAGGGGAGGTCGTATGGGTCAATGATGACACCATTCGAAAGAGCGATGGTGGTTTTCTGTAGGCTCTCCATTGTGACCGTTGCGCTATCTATAACCATTCGGCCGCATTTGCAATCGAATGTCTCCGACGCTCAAATCAACATGGGGTGGGTCACTTTGGGCCAGAATTTCCCTTGGAGTAGACCCCCTAATGTTTGGGTCTACACTCTACAGAGATCGAACATCCCAGGCTAACTGATGGTGAAATTATTTCCGAAGAATTCCAACCTGTGTGATCACACTCCGCCAACGTTACAGACAGACAGACGGACAGACGACATGAGATCGCAAGACCGCGCTTTGCACTAAAGTGCATCGCGCGGTAAAAGCGCGTGATATTCATACTGTGATAATTGCCGAAAATAGATAATTTATTTTGTTAGTGAAAGGCAGTTTTCTCTTAAGTTAATAGATTAAATGGATATTAGTTCTTTACGTATCTATTTTTTGCTGATTGTACAAGGTACAAGCTAAGCCTCATGCATTGCCTGTTCATGGTGATATGTCTATAACCAACTGTCGTGCCACTGATATTTGGAACCGGACAACACTATATATATTTTATTTTATTTTAGATTTTATTTCACTATTAAACCATCAAGAGACAAACACACAACAATCAACATACAAGTAGTACAGGATGAGGTAGACGGGACCACACAACTAGCCAACCTGACCACCTACACAACTTGATCTCTGTCTAATCTACCTGCTCCTCATCCGTTGTTACCCTTGCTCGACCATCTGTGTCTTCCTTATTACACATCACCAACCGCTCTTTTCAATATGCATCACCTTATCTCTGGAATCAGCTTCCTCCTTTATGCCGGAGAAAGTACAGTATTCATCTAAATTAAAACAAAGGTTGCATGCAGAGTGAGTGGCATCGAATTGTGACAAGTTGTCTATTTTCGTAAGTTGCTTTATTAATTATTAAACCAATAATTACAAATTCAGTCATAGAACAGTTAAGAGGAAGAAAGATTTGCAGACATTCAGGAGGAAATTTGTTGCAGAGCATTCTGGGGGTGGGCGATACTTGAGTCAAATTTCGAGGCTGAAATTAAAACTAAAGTTGAGTATAATTTTGCACGTTTTCTCGTTGTTGACAAATATATTTGATTTGAATCACCTGCATTTAGGCGTATGCTTCTGTAGGGCCTATATGGCCACTGATGTGCCTGCACGGTATCTGAGAGTTATGAGGTTTGTGTATTGTTTAGGAAAGAAAACATGTGATGCTGATGAATTCGAGTGTAAAGTAATATTTCAATGCATACAAAAGAGTCGCGTGCAAAATGGCGTGATGGATTGTATGGACGAAACTGATGAAGGTACAGTCATTACTCATACTGATACATATGGTTTAACATAATCTCGTTAGACAGTAGAACTGATTTGCCAGTACTTGCCACTGCAACAATGTATTCATATTGTTACTGGTTTTAAGTAAAGTAAAGTAAAGTAAAGTATACGTCGATTTGTATAGCGCATTTACGTTACCAGACCTCTAGTGCGCTCGTGAGATCACTTGTCATATGGGATCACACCTGCCACCTGACAGAGGTGATTCTCACGCCTTTACCCCGGCATATGCCGATACTCATTTATCGACCCCGGAAGGATGAAAGGCTGCGTTGACCTAGGTGGCTGGTTATACCAAGATGGTTTAACCCGTAGACGGTCACCCATCTAAGTATTAACCGGGCCCGACGTAGAGTAGCTCCGTTGATCAAGACCAACGCGCTGCCACTAAGCCAGGCCACCACCATCATACCAGATTAATGTTTACTACTTAGTATTTGCTCAAATTGGCGCTATACCAGAGTTGGACATGGATTGGATTCATCCATGGATTGAATCGGATTGGGTATGGATAATCGTTAATCATGTCTTCAGATGGGGATAGAGTGTTAGTGTTGAACTTGTCAGTTTTTTGTCAAGTAAACTGTGACTGTGAGTCTGTGACTGCATTGATTTGTCAGTCACTCAGTGTGTCTAGATCACAGTGTAGCACGTTAGTGCGTAACACTGTGGTAAGAGCGACATTCAAAGTCAATGGGAAACCCCGGATTTTGGGTAGCTGTAGCCCCCTAACCCCATTGACCGATCGACTTAATATTTGACAGGGTGATTATGTCGGCGAATTGATAGTGACACCACATGCCAAAAAGTGTAAAAAAAATCGGTCCCGGAGGGCTGGCTCAGCATAGGGGCCATTCAAAAAATGTCACGCTTTTTTCGACCAAAGTTGACCCCTCCCTCCCCTATCATAAATATGTCACAGGCCACAATACCCC
>Ga0056114_1001086_pt1 | contig 11595 bp, 9 predicted proteins | sample WorMetHERISLAND1_FD_77005 | JGI IMG/M metagenome (GOLD analysis project Ga0056114, IMG submission 77005) | Marine gutless worms symbiont microbial communities from Max Planck institute for Marine Microbiology, Germany - Olavius loisae HERON... ...
ATTCAAGATGGCGGCCGCCGCCATCTTGGATAATTTCGAATGGCCATATCTCCGCAACGGCTCACGATCTACTTATGTAGCGCGCATCGCGCGGTCATCTTTGCGATAGCACAGCTTTCTTGTTGCTGTAGGCGCCGATAAGAAAAAAGGAAAGAAAGGAAAGGGGAGGTAACTGGTATACACTAAGTCACAAGATGTTATATTTTAACTATTTGTGGAGCGGACACCCTGGGCCGATTCCCATAAAATTTGGCGTGCTTGTTGCACCTCACGACTTAATCAAATTAGCCAATTTTTGCAATGAAATTTTCAGGAATTTCAGATCTACAGATCCCGTTTTCCCATTGACTTTAGTAGTCATCCTTACAACAGTGCAGCGCTACGGCGCGATTACCACTCGCTGCTTTACAGATGCAGATGCTGTACATGTGAATTCGTGCCGTATTTTAATGTAGATCTGCAGATAAAATTTGTGTTTGTAACTCCACTTCGAAAAAGTTATGATCGAAAAATGAAGGCCGCCATTTTCGTTTCGGTTGTTGTGAGCATACAGCCATACAGTTTTAACCCTTGACGCACACTGTTTCCATATATGTACAGCTATAAAGCATCCTATGCCAGACCGGGTTAAGCCGTCATTTTTTTATTTTTGACATCCGTGCACTCTGACGCTCAGCCCTGACTATAATGATTATGTATGTATGTATCTACGCCTTATAATGAGCAACAAAACATGGAAACCGACGTCGAAGTCTGAAAAGACGAGTGATATTTGATCCAGTCTTGTCGTGATGATAACAATGGAGTGCACATATTTGGGGAGGAGTTGCAGAGTCGAGTAGCAGTTTGCAGTTAATGGTGTTTGATGATGTGAAACCTGGTGGAAAGAAGTGCAAAGTAGTGCAACACGCTTATGTATAAAAATAGCTTCATCTCTGTAGACTTAGACATCATTTTAATATCAAATCCACCGTCAAATAAATAAGTTAACTTGTCGTCTATAGCTGGATCTGGAAATAATTATGCGGCACTTCCCTGCATTCGTCCATCCGTCCGTCCATCTGTCTGTCCCGTCTCCCGAACCTACGTGCCAATTAGGCCTACTGACCATAACGTGAATTCGCGAATGAGGAAAAAGTCCTAATAAAAGATGATTATTGCAGCATGCTAAAGAAATAGCTGACAATCCACAAATGATCAGTGATGTCTGAAAAAGTCCTGAGCATTTTCAAGCCTTTTTTGTTATTGATTTGTCGATGACTGAAAATTACGACATTGTTGTTTAAGTCATTGTCACGCGAAGCGTTCAGCCGTAGCTTCCCGTCCTTGCGATTTGTCGCCAGAACGATCGGTCTTCTGCCAGCCGCAGGGCGTCGCAACAGTCCGAGACGTCGTTTGCGAACGATGGAAGAAGCTGCCAACAGACCAGTGCGACACAGAACTTCGTTGTTGGGTATGTAGTCGTGCCATCGGATGTGGAGAATCCGCCGCTGACACCTCATGTGGAACGACTCCAATCGCCTCCAGTCCAGTTGCGTAAGGGTCCAAGTTTCCGAGCCGTAGAGAAGTACCGCCAACACGCAAGTCGAATATATGCGGATTTTCGTTGATGTGCTGAGATTCGTTTGGCTCCAGACGCGTTCCAAACGGTTATTCAGCGCTGGAGTTGTTATTGCTTGTTTGGATGTTGCTCAGGTATGTGAAACCTTGCACTGATTCGACGATGTTACCGTTCAATGTTACAGGGTGCGGTGCCGCCTAACCGTGGTGTCTTGTCAGGAACAACAAAGCACTTTGTCTGTTTGAAGCCACTGTTTGATCGGATCTTCTGCATGCCCTGCACGTCAGCACCGGTGGAGCGAGTATTAGCCATGGAGGTCTGTTCGTCAGGCCTCACAGAGCCAGGATGTTCGACCAGCTGCTGTGTGACCTGATGCTGGCAAAATGTAACTGAACTTACTGAAGTTTGCAGAGACAGTGAACTCAAAGAACTGATACAGATGGCAGTTAGCATATAGTGGTGGCATATTGATGCCAATGACATGATGATGATTACTGTGTTTATTCATAGTCGAGGGACAGAATGTGATCAGTACAGGTGACTGTGTATATTTGTGATATTACTGAATTCATATCATAACTGGTAATATACCGGATATCAGCTGATTCCGAGCTTCGACAAATGTCTTGGTGTCATGGTCTTTGTCTTGGTCTTGGACAAAAAAGTCTTATTTACATGACTACAAATGATCACTGTACTCTAAAAGATGGTCCACGCTTAGCGGGTCCTAAATAAACACAATATGTTGTTTCATTTTGTTTCAAGTAAGTTTCAAATACACGCAGCCGGAATGCTGAAGCGCGAATTATATATTGTGTTTAACCCTTTGACGCCCCATTGTTGCCATATGGGTACAGCTATAAAGCATCCTGTGCTAGACCGGGTTAAGCCGTCATTTGTAATTTTTGACATCCGGGCACTCTGACGCTCAGCCCTGAGCGTCAGAGTGACGTCAAATGACGGCTTAACCCGGTCTGGCACAGGATGCTTCATAGCTGTACCCGTATGGCAACAGTGGGCGTCAAAGGGTTAAGCCGCCAGGCTGCCTGTGCCTGGTTCGGTGCATGTTAGTTCTGTTTCAGTATTCCTACCTGGACGCCGCGGCGACGTGTGGCGCGTCTGTCGGCGGATGATAAACAATGCAGTAAATGTGTGTAGTGTCGATGTCAGAAGAAGTTCATCATCCTGCGGGTCCGACAGGGCAGGTGCGATCACTATCTGGCCATGTATTCCCGGACCCCGGTCACGTGATATTTATGTCTGCGCACTGGACGCAATGTTCGTGATGACGTGATCGGTACATGCGTGAAGGCGTGGGCGTCGATCTGCGCGGTTTTAGAGTAAATAAAACTCCTTCGAGGTTTTCCGTGACGGCGAAAAACCGCACAAACTATAAAATAATGTTCGTGCGGATAAGACTGTCGAAATAGATAGGTCTTCAGTTCTCGATCAAATATTGAAAGAGAAGGTGCGGATCTAACGCAGTCGGGAAGACCATTCTGGATCTGGAACCCGCACAGGACAGGGTCGATCTCTGACAGAGACAAGACACTGTCATGACGGGCAGACGTCGCGGTGACTGGAAAGTGACGACTTCTGGACGGACTGTCAGTGACTGTGTAGCTGTGCGCTGGTAAACTCAGCTGTATTAGACCCTTGCAGTCAGCGGTCATGTAAGTATACTGATAATGTATTGTTAGCCAAAATTACACATATTGTTAGAACTGATTATGACCGGAGTTGAGATAAACAAGAATTACGACCAGCGAAAGAAGTTCTAAAATATATTTAACCTTTTTGACACAATACGGAATCGTGACGAAAGATTAACGGACGGAAAGACATTCGTATTTCCGACAGCACGCATATACCACGCTATGTAGGCTTATCGCGCGGGTAAAAGTGATCCCTGTACTTGTGGTGTCTTCCCGATTCGCCGAAATTAGGGTTTATAGGGTTAGGGTTAGGGTTAGCGTTTCGGCGAATCGGGACTGAACCGTACTTGTCATTTACGGGCATCATCGGTTGTGACTTGTTGGGTTCTCACGTGAGTTGTAAACGCCGCTTGGTCTTTGACTGTCAGAAGAAGTTCATCATCCTGCGGGTCCGACAGGGCAGGTGCGATCACTATCTGGCCATGTATTCCCGTGTCGAATATTTACTTTCTTCGGTGTTTTTGAATCTGTTTCCGGATATAGAATTCCAGGTGCTTTTGTCACAGAAGATTAGCCCGCATTTTTTTTCAAACACGCAATTAGTTAATCGAGTGGCTTCTTTTGTCGCTGGAATAAAGTTTTTAGGCGACATCGCTGAAAGGGAGGGGGCACCGGGGCAGTCCAGTTGGAGTGACGTTTTGCTTTCTTCATTGCTCAACACTGTAGCTTGTTAGCAAACGGGCGGATAAACCTTACGTCGTGTGGTAGATTATGGATGAGTCAATTTACAAGATTATTTTCAGACGTCAGTGTAAATACGCCTATAGTGTCGTCAAGTGCTTTTACTATGGCACTCCAATGTACAGACAACGAAAATACTTCGTTTCTCGCTCTTTGCCGCCGAAACATATTAATAAATTTTTGCATTATGAAACCAGTCAAGACATTAATGTAATGCCAACCTAGCGTTCAATCAGGAAAGCGAGTTCGTAACGTTCTATGCGTTTGCACCGTTGCTGATGATGTAGTGTTATCATACTGTGTGCAGTGCATAACATGCATACAAAGCAACGAAAAATGTCTCGTATAAACTCCATATGAAAGGCGGATGCACACTTCATACATGCATATTTATTCGCCACAAATCAAAACACAGGGACACAGCCAATACAATGTGTGGCATTAACTGAGCTGGACAAAAGGCTCGAATGCACTAACATCCTGCCCCCATCATCAGATTATGTTGCGTACTTGGACACCGTTACTGCACATAACGTCGCTGCTCGGCGATGTGTTCCTCAATTCTGCTGTCATTTAATTTGACTGCTAGACCGCCAGTGCCTTGTATTATGCAGCCCTCATTAGGTGGTCAAATTAATTATTACACTCCGTCCGTCCGTCTGTCTGTCCCGTGCCTCTGATTTTCTCGAATCAGGAAAGCCGTAGAAACCTGTCATTTAGTGGAAACATTTAGTGGACAACAGTAATTAGGGGAGCAAATTTGAAGTCTGACGGTCAAAGGTCAAGGCCACTGGGAACGAAAATGTAAAAAATCGTTTTTCGAACGTATATTCGTCAAAATTGAATCGATTTTTATTAAACCAAGACCACAGTGATCAACATTGTCGTCGAATTCAGTATCAGCAGAAATGCTTCGTTTTGTGATAATCTGTAATTAGTAGTTATCCGGGAGGGCCCCATGTGACAAAGGCCCCTGGTCGTGCACCTCCTACTTGTTCGTACTAGGCTAACAACCGGCGGTTGTGCGTGTACAACGAACAACTCACAGTGATTTATGCCCAGATCCGTCAATTGCAGCTGCCTGTCGGAGAGCTTAGCTGAATATGCGTAGGCCTATGCATTGCTCCACTACTGAATGTATGTTTTTTTAAATTTATGTTTTTGTGCTATTTTTCCTTGTATGCACGTTTGAAACATTAATAAAAAATTAGGCCTTACTTACTTACTTACATAACAGCATCATGATACAACTCACATGGAGTACTTCAGCGTGCACTGCAGTAAACGTCGTCGAATCTTGTCGACTCTTAACCGTACTACAGGCAGTCAACTGGTTGTCTAGAGCTTTCATCTGCTCAGTGCAGTTGTTGGTTAAGTAGCATATAGCCAAATGCCATACATGTTTGTCGAGCGGAGTGCGTGTAAAACATAATGTACGACACAGGCCGGTCTAGTCTGAAGTCTACATTCACAGCAGAGAGACAGAGAGGGTCGTAGACAATGCTGCAAAGTTCATAGATGTCAGTCTGGCTGTATGCAGTTATACAAACTTCAGACTTTGTCCACAGCAGCTGTTTTCTCCATTTACCAGTCTCTGTGAGCTGTATGGCGTCGATGACACTTCGCTCCTTCAAACACTGTTTAAAAATGGTTTTGAATACACGGATTTGTTTGGCATGGTGTTTTTAAACGTCGTGCGTTCTGAAGTACGAAAAATGCACGTGAGATAAGAAAGGACGTCATTATCGTGCTGTTAGAGAGACAGATAGATATTCTAAACATCTGTTTGTCTGTTTCAGCGAAAACATTTCGACGGTATTAAACAGGAAGAGCTTTTTGAAGTACTGGTCCTACTGGACGATTTGAATATACACCGTGCCCCAGAAAAAAAACTGTGTGGCCATAGTATGGCCCAGTAGGCCTGGACGTGGTTGTCCGTGAGTTTTTTTTCCAAATAGCTGTTTTCCTTTTTTTCTGGTGCATTGGATACCACTGACTGAATTATTGACTGTCTGAAATATACACTTATTGTAGAGCTTGTGGTGGAACGAAGTTGTCGATAAGATGTCAGTGTAACTGAGCTTATAGGCCTACAAGCTCATATCATATCAGAACTCGGCGTTGGCTATTAATTCAGCATTTTTCTCCTCTCTTTATGTGAACTGTGTCGGTCACGAATTGTGCTATGAAGCTTGCCACAAAAGATATAAATAAATAAAAATAAATAGTAATAATAATAGTAAACAAAGGTGATATAAAACCAGCTTCAGTTTTTTACAGCCTGATGTTATGCATAGCACGGACTACAGTGCTCAAGGTGTACTGTCCGTCTGTCCGTCCGTCCGTCCGTCTGTTACAAGTCAGTATTGTGTCAAAACCTTGAAATTAGTACACGAATAACACAGTACAGAAATAAAAAGACAATTTATATACGTGTAAATTATGTCTAATCTAGTGCGCTCATCTATATTCTGTGTACTGTGTTGCGTACAGGTGTTATATCAATTGCTGTTCAAGTATCGGCGGATGGTGATGAGGCAGGTTGTTATATTACTCCGTTATTAAAATATACAGTGTGAGTCAAAAAAATCCCTCCCTGCGGTTTTCTGAAATTTTTTTCCCAAACGGTTGGGAATTTTTAATCAATTTTTACACACCTATTACATGATCCTTTCTACACTAGATTACAAATTTTTATTCAAATATCTCCAACTTTGACAAAGTTATACCATACTAACCGCGACCACCCAGCGAATTTTCACATTTCACTAGAACTTTAACTTCTAGCTTTGCTTACTGAGCAAATGACGTCATTGTTGACGTCATGTCATATCCAACATGTTTGTTGACATTATAAAAGTGTTTATTTTGTAGTGACTTGCCACAGACAACGATCAACAAAGCTATTAACGACTTACGCAAACGTCTGAACGCACGCGTTCTGGCCGATGGTGGACATTTTGAGCACACTATGTGAATTGGGTAGTCGCACTTAATTTGGCATAACTTCGTCAAAATCGGGGATAATTGAATATAAAATTGTAATCTAGCATAGACAGGAACATATAATAGGTGTGTGTAAAACAATTGATTAAAAATTCTCAACTGTTTGTGAAAAAAATGAAAAAAGTCACGTTTTTTGACTCACACTGTATATTGGAGGGATCTATAAACGATAACGATGTCTCTCTGTTTGTCTGTCCGTTCGTTCTCTTGGAGTGCGAAACGTCGTTAGACCAAGCAATTTAGAACCACAGTCACTATTGACAACTACTAATTTTTATGTTGGATTATTTTCAAATGATTCATTCAGAATCTCTTCGATTGTCAAAAAGGAGTTCCAAAGATTTTTCCAGCCAATTTTTCTCTCATGGCCTATACGTGTATCAGATAACTTAACAACAGGTACCTTAATGTGACACGAAGACTGGATACGGCCTGTCCGTGAATTCTGTCATGTTCTCACTAAGCAGTATAGTCTACTATTATGGCTTATCGTCTCGACACATCGGGGCGATACACATGTTGTAGAAACTAGTTAAAGTGTTCTTTTTATATTTCAGTCTTTTGTTTTTACAGGTTATTTGGCTTTGAACAGTAGCGATTATATATGATCATACATAACTTGGTGTTATTGTAGTTGCAATCTTGTTTAGGCTGTTTCTTTAGTAGGCCTCGTATCATGTTGCTAAGCGCTTGTGCTTCATTGTGTGCAATAAATTTAATACATTTATTTAACACTGAAGTAGTTGAAATAGAGCACGTATGTCGATGTCATCGCGGCATATCTGAGACCACGTGGGGGTAAGCTCAGCTGTGAGAAGAAGGGCGTAACCTAAAAATTTGATAGATTTACTATTTGGAGCGTATTTGGAAATTGTGACCTTGTCGGAAGCGATGCAAATGGAGGCGTGGTTACGATAGACCACTGATGGGATGTGATGTCACGTGATGTGAATAGCTCAATGCCGGTGACCTCGAGTAACCTTCGACGGCATTGATCGTTGTATGTGCAGCTGTTCTGTGGTGTGTTTGTGATAACTGTGACCAACTGAAGGGCTTCGCAGTAAACAGTTTTCGACGATATATTTCGATGGTGTACATGTGTGTAGTTACCACTGCAACACAAGGACCTGATGGCACAGACAACGTGGAAACGACGACGACCCGAGCTCCTATAGCTCCCGAGACCGTAACATCGGAGACAGGAGGCGCTGAAACGGTTACTGCCACCGCCGCTGTAGATGACGCTACGACGCACACCGCGCTGTCAGTGGATGCAACTGTCACAGGTAAGCTGCAAGAAACCATTGCTGCCATCGTAGTGGTAGCAGAGCAGATGAATCTCATATTCCCCAGTGCAGTAGCCATCACTATCGTAGGTTAATTTAGCTTTAGAGTTAAACGGTCATTTGTAGTTTTTGACATCCGGGCACTCTGACGCTTATAGATGAGCGTCAGAGTGCCCGGATGTCAAAAACTTCAAATTCGGCTTCACCCGGTCTGGCACAGGCTGTACCCATGTGGCAACAGTGGGCGTCAAAGGGTTAAGGGGATACTCTGAAGGAAACTGGCCGGGGGAGGGGTTGTGTCCTTTCTCGGAGAAAAATTTGATTGAATGCCAGTTGACATATAACAATTATTACTACCACAGTCAGCGCTTACAAAATAATTACACACATAATGGGTGATATTCGCGCTTGTCCCCATCTCGGTGGGCCTTCGCAGCTAACAAACCGAAGTTTAACGATACGTGCGACACGTATTCTATTCTCTATTCTAACAGTTCGGTTTCGCTTTAGAGTCGGATGTAGACAAGGACGATGATGCGACGACAACTGTCACTGTAGCTGATGACGTCACGTCACACACCACTGGCACAGGTAAGATATGGCACACTATGCAGCCGTGTAGCAGGTGAATTTCCTATTTCTGTTTCGCGCGATCGACGGATTTGCGGTATCGATGGATCGCGCTGCGCTACTGGCCGATCGCTCGTTCGCGTCTCCATTCACCAATCGCGCAAACCATTTTATCGTTTTTTTGTATTTTGTTCGTCACTTGTGTCTCCATTGTCATCGTATTGCACTCACTGTATGGGGCAGCAGTTAGTGCTTTATTTAGCCTTGTTGCCCTGCTCTGTGAAGCTGCATGTTGTATTGTTGTTTGAGCAAATAAAGAAGGAAGGAAGGAAAGATCGCGCGCAACATTTCCTGTCCACGGACAGCGTGGTAGTGTGTTAACTACAGTAAAATCGCCAGTTGCTGTGTGTCAGTAACTGTTTAGTCAAATAAGCGAGTTGACAGTGCGGAATGTATGCCAGGAGGTCGCCGCGAGAAGTTACGCCTGCATCCAGTCATGATAACTCAAGAAGCTTTTGACGGATTTCTATTGAACTTCGCGTACTGATAGATACAGTTAGTTGCTTGAAGATGCCTAATCTTCCTACTCGTGACAAGAGGTTCTCCAAGGAGGCAGAATTTTCTTTTGACAACGTAACGTCACTCACAGCATAGCGACCAAATGCAGTACCCACCTTTCCGAACTTCGAGGGCGGAAGAAGAGGGCACAGATTCTTTACGCCCCATCTCACACACTGTAACCGTTAGAACTAGAGCTGCCAAACTTGGTATGATCCTGCCCCAAGGCAAGGAGGTGGGGTCCCGTAAGGCCATGACCGTATTTTTTAGCCGACTGTGTTGCGTCCGTCGTCTGTCATCGTCGTCTGTCTGTGACGTTATGTATTGTGGCTAAACGGTGCGTCCTAGATCAAAAGTTACTATTGACAGCCAGTAGGAAGTTGTATATGAGAAATCGATTGGTACCAAAATGAATGGCCTTGACCTTTGTTTAGAAGGCGTATCAAGGTCATGTCAACCATTGTGTTACATTCGACGTTGAATAATGAATATCTCGGAAACCGTTAGAGATAGAGGCTTGGTTCCAAAGGACCACCAATATGAAATGGCATATGTGGTATCAAACAGTCACGTGACTGATGACGTCACGTGACCCCAAAGGTGCTGTGAGGCAGTACGGTCGGCCATCCTAGCGACAGCTTGGCTTCTTGTTTGCAACACCCGCTACTTCCACACACGAATTGTTTGCTCTAGAGGTGCAGGACGATCCACCAGGGCAAGACCATGAACACACCGTGGCTTCCACTGTCAGGGGCGCGGAGCCCCACAGCCCCCTTTTCACATCAACAGTTTTTTGCGCCGTCCTTCCAATTGACCTATTTTCCAAAATTTGATCATGGCCGAATCTATAAGAGGTGGACCGGGTTAAGGGTCCCTTGTAAGGGATATGCTTTCTATTGATGCTAAATCTGTCACTGCCTGCCAGCAAGCTGCGATCGTACGTTTCGTTCCGGAATGACGTACGCGCACGGTAAAAATGCAATAATATTTTGTAGAATTAACCTCGTGGAATGACGAGTGTGGTTCGGCTGATAGTAGCAGCAGTGATTCGAGTGACACGGATTCCGATGATGAACAGAACAGTACAATATGCGTTCATTGTGGCTTGACAGAACGCAAGCTCAACAGTCAGTGATTGATTAATCATTGGCCTAAAACTACATCTTTATACAGCATGCGCGTGATGAATATACAGTCCGCTAAGTGTGTGGTGTGTGCAGGCAGTTCCACGCTGTGTGTCAAAAAGGGACCTCTATACTTTTGCCTATAACTTTGGCAGTTATTGACGGATTTTCGAACGTTTTTCACTGTTGAATTCATCAAGGAATTAGCAACAAAGTGATTGTTACATTGCCAACCACACCTTAAACGTGTTGCTGCACTACCTTGTGAAATGATAGTTGTCAAAAACAAAGACATTTTCGTATTAAAACAGTATATTCAACTTCAGTAGTGACATTATATGACGAAGTTCAAATGCAAGTTACAAAGACTGTTCAAAATGTCCCCCTTTTGCATGGACACGGGCACGAAGTCGTGAACGCCACTGGTCGATCGTGTCATCGATTCCGCTTTGCTCCAGATTGTCCCACGCATCAATCAAACGCTGCTTCAGATTGACAACGTCTCGCACTTTCGCCCAATAAACACGGTCCTGCATCGTACCCCACACCTTGTAGTCAACAGGGTCGAGGTCGGGAGCTCGGGGCTGTTGCCGGGAGGCCACAGATTGACAACAATGAAAGCTGGAACCTCTGGCTGCAGTAAAGCCCGCCGTACAAGTAAAATAAAACAGCTAAAATAAAATAAAAGAGCCTTGCAAGTTGTTGCAGGCTTATTATCATAAAATTTAACATGTCAAATATTCCTGCAACAATTTTAGTGTTGCAGCCAATCAGCGACGTCATTGCAATCACGTGCGGTGCGCGTCACGCCCAGCGTAGCCAGACCGGGCCTAACAGACGGCTAAACATGGCTGTACAAGCTGTCCGATTTCGACGTTAACTTGAAAGCCTAATATTGCTGTGGCCCGACCGTCGACGAGCCCTGCCTTTCTGATGTCTCCAAGAAAATATACAGCAATCAAGATGCTAAGAAAGCGGAAATTAGGAAGATCGCTGAGAAGATGGACACAGACATTGATTACGTAAGTTTCTTCTCCGAGACTCCGACTCATGGGCTCCCACGACTGCAACAACGCCCACCGCAGCAGCAACAA
>Ga0056114_1001087_pt1 | contig 11594 bp, 2 predicted proteins | sample WorMetHERISLAND1_FD_77005 | JGI IMG/M metagenome (GOLD analysis project Ga0056114, IMG submission 77005) | Marine gutless worms symbiont microbial communities from Max Planck institute for Marine Microbiology, Germany - Olavius loisae HERON... ...
CCACTGATGCGTAACTGAGGCCATCCTATCAATCAATATTATTATTCTTATTATTAATGACATTTATAGGGCGCAAACTTCGCCACGCAGCAAATGCGCCAAGTCAGCCGTTGCACGATAACAGTTATCTTCGAACAGGAACATTTTCAGTCGTTTCCTGAACACTGGCAGTGAAATGTAGGCTATGCACGAAAATTGCGTATTTCAGCGGCTGGAAAAATTCTTTACTTTATGACCCGCGTATAACTCTCTCCCCCAACTTTTAGGTCAAGATTTTGTCGTAAATTTTGCGACTTACACGCGAGTATATACGGTAAACAGTCAGCAGAATGCTGCACTTCATTTCCACGATTACAAACAAAAGTACATGACAATAAATGATTACTTTTGTTTTGTCGCCTCAAAACATCACTTTTTTACAGGAGCAATCTTTCTGCCACTGCACAGTAACCGCTACACCCACTTAGTGATTTTTATTTTTGTAGTGCTAACTGTCAGTCTGCATACTGCTCTACATTGTACAGTGGCCAATCATCTTAACCACATTTATGATGATTATGACGAATTAATCACAGCGACGGCTCGAACATGTGCATTTAGTAAGTGGGTGGACTACGCTGAAACACAGGAATGACTTTAGTCAGGTGCCAATACGACGTCGATTAAGACGGGTGATAGCAAGGACACAGGTTAGCAGCGTTTAAGTTCAATGCCAAGTAAGCAAGTAAAATGTGGATTTATATAGCACATTATTATTGTAGTACCTCTAATGTGCTGTATGCTTCAGTATGCAGAAACAGTGCATGTTAAATTGGTGTTTAAAGCCGTCTCTGCCAATGCCAAGATTATGCAAACTGTCAGGTAATGAGTTCCAGACCGATGGACCAGATACAGAGAAAGCCCGTCGGCCAAACACACTCAGCCGGTACCGCAGTGCAACAAGAAGTCATCTGGCAGATCACAGATGCAGCGTCACGTTGCAACGCTGGAGTGGATATTGTTGGTAGATGGCACTCGGACAGGCGTACACACATATTCCCCAATGTATGGCTGCTGTATTCTGGATGTGAGAGATCACTGCCAGAGCTTTATGGTGTTATGGCCACCACATCCATGAAAGAAAACTGGCAGTGTTGGTAATCTTACTGGCACGCATTCTGGCCGTGACCATGGACTCAGTGGTCTGTCGTGTCAGAGAGTCTTAGGTAAAATCATAGGTAAACTTATGTTTTTAGCATTCATGTTTAAATAATAGCCACACACTATGCAGTTAACGTAAGTGTTGACACAAGATCAGTGGCATGTCAACAATATTTCAACAAGCCAAATATTCAAAATTAAACAACAGAGACTACCTAGTGCTGTAAAAATCACGAAACAGATGGTCTAAATAGTCAAAATGATTTATAATTTCATAACTCAAATGAAAAGTACCTCACTGAAGTAGCAGAATCTGGTTATCTAATAAATATCTAATAGCATTCCTTAAAATAGTGCCAACATAATCTGCATGAAATTCACTAAAATCTGCTAATTAATAAAATAAACCAATTCATGTCAGAGAAAAAAAAACAAGTTTACATAAACATGACAGACACATTGATCAACGTACCCTGCAGTGTTTCAATGCAGAGATGCACTGTTGCAGCCTGTGAACCATGTTCTGTGCAAACGTCTTCAGATGACGACTTCGTACGTCTTCCTTACCGTTGTAGAACACAGTAGCATTCCTGAACACAGTGCAAACACAATCTGCATAGATTTCACTAAACCACTATGACATAAGGCCCATGACACATGGTCCAAAAACCAGCACCAAAAATCGGCTCCATTTTCCTGCGCTGGTTTTTTCTTTCTCTGTGTACCTGGAATGAAAAATTCTGGTGCCTAAAATAAATATGGCTGAAAATATTAGACAAATAAACAAATAACATCTGTATACGACAACTTCACAACACGTGAAAACGTCAACATTATTATCATCGACCAATCACAAGTCATCATTTCAGTCACGTGCACGCCACTTTCTGGCTTGGAATAGAACAGTGTTCTAATCAGCGCCGGAATCTGGTACCAGAAGAATCCGGTCAGAGATTTGCACGACACACATATCAGAAATCAGCGCTAGAAAAATGGAGTCCATTTATGATACCAGTTTCTGGTGTGTGTGTCATGTGCCTAAGAGATGATAAATCATTACTGAAGAATAAGATACATGCAGCGGCATTCATACGTGGCATATGATATTTCCAGATATTCTGGTTAGAACAGAGTTACAGTAATCAACCTTGCTAACGGTTCGGCCCACCACACTCTGAGCTAGTATTATCAATGTCTTCATGCAGGAGACAGGAGGTTCAACGTGATAACAGTTGGGAGCAGAGTTTAATACCTCACCCGACAGTCTAGGTCATTTTGAAGGCGGTCTTCACAGCCAATCACTTGACTGATACTGACAAACAAAACGGTACAGAAAAATACACAAATTTTGATAAACACAGCCCGAAATATGCAAACGACGCAAAAAACAGCAAAACAAAACTACCCTGGTTCAGCCGCCTTTTACAACATTCGGCCAGGATGGGCTTATTCTACAAAGTTCCTGCAATCAATCGGGATCAGACCTGTGACCGTATAACGAAATTTTATCACATCACTTACAATTGCTGCTTGCTGCTGAAATCTTCACGTATGTTCATAATCATTATACTGGTAATGTAAATTTTTTTTACAATTTTTTAGCAATAAATATTAAGCTATCACCTACTAAGCCGTTTTACAGCAGTTCATTGAGCTAAAAACTGTTGGACTCTCAGCATCAGCAGTACTAAAACCCAGTTCACACTACAGCAATGTTACTCAACAATCACATCTGACAAGTAAATGTTTTCTTCTTAAAGTAAAAGTCACGTACTTGTATACTGCGAGCTTTTCAGACAGGCACTTGACACCACGATTGACTTTATCTGGAGACGAACAGCAGATCACTTTCATGAGTCTTCTGCGCTCCCGGTGCAGCCAGCCAAGTTTGTGAACAGCAGCGTGTGAAGACAATCTCACAGGATTGTGGCGAATGCTCTTGATAAGTGACAGTAAAGCCGCCAGTCGCTTGCAGTGCTGCAATGATATGGTAAAGTCCTTCAGTACCAGAGGAACTCCCTCTACTGACACAAACTCTCCACATTCCCAGCTGAATCGCAAGTCGTCAGGAACTGTCAGAAGACACTTGCTCTTATGGTAGCGCTGCATGCGGTTCATCTGCACATAGGACCAGTCCCGGCGGACAAGAAGGTCCTCACACACACGTTCATGCTGCTCATACTTCGATGGACACTTAGGATCAAACCGGCTGCTGACTCTCGCCATCAATTCCCTCGTCCTGTCAATTTCTGTTTGCAATGACTGCAGTCGTAGTTCAGTACTGAACTCCTTTATTACACCTGGCTCCGCGAGGCGATCGCAAACCAACTGCCGTTTCTCCGACTCAGTGAGATTATCAAGCGGACAAGCATACTGTTCACATATCTTACCCTTCTGCTCGACTGACTGCAGCTGGGCCTCCAACGAGTCTTCCAGGCTGCCAAGGTCCGAGTTAGACAGTTCAGCTAAGGATGCCACACAGGAGGAGACAGACACAGTAGTTGCCGAATCCGAGTCTCTGGACGAAGCCTTTGACGATTTACACCGAGACACAACGGGATCTTTGTTGGAAGCAGTAGTTGTGCCACTGTCTTTGGCTATGTTCTTTGAGGCAGGCACCTTGCGAGTATTTCTGGAAGATCTAGATACAGGAACTTTACCGCCACTGTTGTCCACCTCACTAACGGCTGCAGAACAGCTATTTTCAATCACTTTTGGCGAGTTATCACAATTACGTCTGAGCATATCTCTATTGTGAGATGTCACTGCTGCGGTTTCAGCTGCCTGTTGAGAAGTGTTAGTATTACACTGACCGCTTGACTTCTGAGCCACTGTGCTTGCATCTCCTTCAGCAGAACCACGTTTTACCCGTTCACTGGCGCCTTTTACATGCTTTGCTGATTTGCTCCAATGGCCAGCGACATAAGGTTCATCACCAGTCGACAGACGATTCTCCCTTCGATGATCGGCTGGGTTATCAACATGAGAATTTTGCTCTGCTTCAGCTGAAAACTGCTTGGTCTTGCTGTGATCAGTTCGGGACGCCGCAGCAATAGACTTTTCCGTGTTTTGAGCAACATCATGCTCAGTGGTGCGTCCAGAAGCCAGACTAGTAAGTGGATGACTATTATCCAAACAATGATTTAAACCAGTCTCCGACTTTAGCTCAATGTCAGACGAAGTGAGGTCTATTACAAGTTCATCACTGCTGTCGTCGTCGTCATCGTCGTCAATGATGATAAACTGATCGACATCTGAGTCATTACCTTCCACGAACTCTGCAGGCAGATCACCTGGATCTGACAGATTATCCAGACGCTGCTCGGTGTCATCTAAATCCGCCTCCCACCAAGACATCATCTGGTCCACCACATCCTCAACGTTCTTGTTGACAGGAAACGAATCCAACTTTGATACAAATGTATCAAAGTTGTCGAGTGAGTCAACAGCTGGTAAAGTCTTGGTCAATTCAACCGCTGGTTCGGTCTGTTCCACACCAGACAGGATTGAGTCATACAAGTCAACATCTTCACCTCGATCAATCTCTGACATTTCCGGCTCATCGGGCTGCAAACTGGTATTAAAGACCAGACCTCTAGTCTTCAGACGTGGATCCGACCGTGCATCATACCAGTCAGACTCTGTGTCCCAAGGGACAACAACAGGTAGAGAATCGACATCATTAGTCCCCCGAGTCACAGATCCACAAATGTGTGACTTGTGCGAAAGATTACTACCATGAAAGGCCTGATCTGTGCTCTTCGGACGCGGGTCCAGCAGTACATCAAATGTAGACTCTGTTTCCCAGCACACAACAATCGGCAACAAATCAGGGTCCACTGACCACGGACTACTTCGGCTCTTTCTCTCACACGGTGGCTTTGCAGGTGGCAAATCTAACAGAATCAACCTCCATCCATCATCTCTGTCAAGTGGTAACGGCGAGTCACTGACTGTAGCTAAGTTCTGGGACATGACGTTAATGTCGGCAACACCTACTGAAGAGACATCTGAGACTGGTGACAGTATGTCGTTAAGCGCCGTCATCTCAATGCCACGGGCAGCCTCTGATTGACTGACAGTTCTAGCACTGTGTGATGCAACACTAACTGTCAGCTTTCCCAACTGACGTGCAGTAGGAACTTCCTTTACTGAACGCCTATCTTCCACCTTTCTGCCGCCAACAGACTGACGACTACAAGCAGACCACGAGGAACTGGCACCTCTTGACTCTGGCAGTGGTGGACTAATAATACTGCCACTATGAACGACTCTCCTCGCAGAATGCCACTGACTACTGTGAACCACGTTCTGCAGGTACTCAGCACTACTCGAGGTTGTTGACAGGTCAGACAGAATGTCATCAACACGGATGTTTGGCGCAGAGCAAGAACTGCTTGATAAGTCGGTCTTCTTACCAGACTCGGACACCAAGCCAGCAGCCGTTCTCCTCTCATTCTTTCTTGGATCTTGTTCTGACCAGGGTGGAACCTGCTCCCATGGCCACTGCATCGAGCCCTGAGCTTTGACTGCATCGGCTGACAGATTCTCTTTACTTCTGTGTTCACTGAAGCCAAATGACGGCCACTTTTCCGTTGTTACACTGTGCTGTTTCTGAGCTAATCGGGGGTCACGGCACATAGACTGCGATCCTGTTATGCGCTGGCTTATGGAAGATACATCTGTAGTCGTTTTTTGAAAGAATGGCTTTGACTTCGGTACAGTATTCTGAACGCTATGAACTCTAGCATCAGAACTAACCACAGGAAGACTGGAAGACGACACTTCACAGGATTTTCTTTGTGAAACCTGGTTTGCCGGTCCAGAACGGACTGTTGATGACTGGTTGCCCAACACCTTATGCTTCACTGATAAGTCAGAAGCTGAACAGTACTCGCGCACCAGTGGCCTTCTCATCACTGACCTGCATGAAGAAGACACTGCAGATGAGGTTACAGCAGTGCCAGTAAGGCAACTCGACGTCACCACAGACTTCAGTACATCACGACCACAACCATCTGAAGATCTTTCACTAGTTCTCCACAGTGGAAAAATGGTAGATTTAGCATCGATTTTTGAATGATCAACCGTAGCCTTAGAGGGTGATGCAGCAACGGGAGACAATAATGGATTCTTTCTCTTGGCATGCACCAGACTGGTGGTACCTTGCAGTCGTGTAAATTCTGAGTTTCTGTAGATAGCGTTGATTTTATCTCGAGCAGACAGTCGAGACTGGTCTTCATTGTCACGAGAATGTGCAATGCTGGCAGATAATGTATCCGTTGTGATATTACAAGACTCTGCCGATGCTACTTCCTTTACACCAACATCGACTGTCGGTGACATCGTCAATCTACATGACACTGTTTGTGGAGGATCTCTGTTCACTGTCACACCGTCACTGTCCAAAATGACATTCTTGTTTTCACTCCTTAAAGAAATCTTCTTCTGCTTGATACCACGTTTAATCAGTTTCTTCGATTTTTCCAGTTTATGCTTTCCAAGAGCAGTGTGATTATGTTGCGAGTCTGTGGAAAGCTGCTCACTTTCCACTGTAACATGTTTAGCCGATGAACCTTTTGTTTGACGTTTCTGCTCTTGCGGTTTTGTCTTCTTCTTGGACGGTTTTTCCTCCAGAATGACGCTCAGTTTCAATTTACGGCTCACACTTTTAGCACTTCTGAATTTTTGCACTTTCTTGCCGTCGTCTGCTCGCACTGAAGTACGAGTCTTGCGCTTCAAACTCCTGCCATTCACTGATACACCGGTAACACTTTCATCATCGTCATCATCACACAAAACTCGAGCTCGTTTCCTCTTGCCAGGTGTATTAAGAATATCTTCATCTACATCTATTACTAGATCATCACTGTCTTCGGATTCATGCTGGTTGGATTTCTCTTCAACTACATCCACTGGTTGCCGCTCCTCGGAGTACTGCATTCCAGATCCCAGGCCAGCTGCTTCCTCACAGTTACTGCCAACACCAATGACATCAAATTCAGTCTTGCTGTTCACAGCAACAGAAGCTTCACTCTGATGTTCTTCAGACAATGAATCAGTACTTTCTATCATACCGGACTCTGGAATCATTTTTTCCATCAGTGGATGGCGGAAAGATAAATCGTCGTTGACAGTTTCTGAACGACGTCCTGTTTCAAGACCAGCATCCAACTCATTACTGAAGATGTCTGTTGCTTCGTCCAGCAATGTTCCTTCTATACTTGCATCATCACAAGCTGCCTCAGTGTTCTCAGACCGGTGCTTGTCGGAATCCACTGGCACATTAATAACTGCAGAACTATCGTCCGACTTTTCACCATGCTCCGGATGCAACATACTATCAGAGATGTCATCTTCATGTACATCCTCGACTGCTTCTGAATTACCAGATACGAAAGACTTCCTAAGTGCCGCTTTGCCTCGTTGCTTCTTCCTTCTGGCAAATCTCGAGGCCGGTACTCGTTTCCTCTTTCTTGCAACAACTTTCACTGGCACAGAGTCAGACACTTCGGGTGTCTGTGGATGGACGCAACTAGGGAGTAGGTCAACGTTGTGGAAAACAATGCTTGCATTTTCATCGAAAGCACGCACAGCTGACACAATGTCATCTATCGTCATGCCTTCACCTGCACTATCGCCGTCAAATCCTTGCGGATCTACTGAACAGACAGATGCAATAGTGCACAGGTTTGAGGAAGTGTTGGATCGACCTGGCTCTGTCACCGAGTTGCTGTCATTGGCAGCATTGGACAGTTGGCCTGCTCGTGGTTCGTGCTTATATGATACGGCAGCTACGTCTACAGTCTGTCTGCAAGGAATGTAACCACTGTCATGCAGTGCACCGCCACCGCTAGTTACGTTCAGGATCTGGCAGTCCAAAGTAATAGTTCTTGAGCAGTGATCTGACGCTGTACTTGCAGTACAGTCTGAAGTATGCTGCATAGATCCCATGTCACTGTCATTCAATGCTAAACTCCTGCTGGTAGACCTTACGTCATGTTCAATTTCACCACGAGACTCAAAAGTCTCCGTTGACCCTTGGAAGACATTCGTCTCCGCAGTGGCAGTGGATATTGTGTCAGTGACAGACACGTTCCTGATGCTCGTGGTCGACGTTGGCCAATCATCATCACAGCTTATAGTCGTTGGACCACTTGTCAGCTGAATGTTAGCAGAAACTCCCACCGTGTCGCTAGGACCACTGATGTCACTGGAGAGATGGCCAGCGTGGCATACATTGCCACCGGCAACAGTAACGAGACTCCGAACAGCTGATGCAGACACATCAACGCTGTCGGCTTGAGCCGAGTTGATGAATTCACTGGCACGGTTCAAGTTGTCGCCGACAGCTTCTTCCGACACTTCGTTACAATGCTGCGTTGATGACCCATCGTTTGACAGCCGGCTGACACTGTCATCACCAACAACAGCTGAAGCCGCTGCATCGTCGTCATCGTCAATCACGTAAACCAACTCAGCATGTTCCCTCGGTCTCCGTCGGTTCACCTCTGAAGGTTCTTGTTTCACGCACGTCAAATCAAACTCGTCGTAAGGCTTTCCATCTGGCTCAATAACTATCGGCATCGCACCTACGATATTCTGTTCAACGTCCTGCCCGTAAAGTTCGCTATTCTCGTTCAGCGGAAATCCGGACAGGAGAGGCAATATGGGGCTTGACGAAGAACTGCCAAGAGTTTCAACAGTGGCTGCCGAGAACTCAGACACGGAAGACGCTGAACTGGGTAGATGAGTCGTCGACAGTGGAGGTACAATCATCAGCAAACTTCGCTTGAAGTTGTCCATTTCTTGCATGAAAACTGGAACGAAGTGACACAACTTGTTCGACAGCACAAGACCGCGTTCCACAACTGTCATTCTGGTGTCGGCGGAAAGCCACTGTCGCATCCCGCGGAATATCGTCGTCACTGTATTGACACTATCCATCATTAACTGTATGCTTGACTGAAGGCAGCTGATTGTCGGCAAAGCTATGTTCTGGCTACTGCGAACTTTCGTCTGGTATTCATCGTACGCAACACAGATTTGAGCAAAGTCGCAGTATTTAGTTCTCAACATGCGCAGCCTTTCGAACGTGTACTGGAACACGGCGGACGTCACGTCTCGGCGCGCCTCGTGCATGACGTGGATGATAGCGTTCATCTGCCCGGCAAATTCCTCATTGAACATCACAGTCAAGCGATTGTGGACAGCCAGCAGGCGAATCTTCTCGGCACAGTCGGCGGGCGGCGCACGGTTCTGAGGCGTGGGCTGTAACACGGCACCCATTGGTCTCCAGACGGCACTGGCTAGACCGACGGTCGGCGACGGCGTAACAGCAGTGTCGACTGGCGGACACTGACTCCGCTGTTGTGTGGCTGCTGACAGCAGTGTATTCAACAAAGGAGACTGCTGCACAGCGTTTGACTGATGAGACAATACTGTACTGTGACTAGTCGATGTAACACTTGTACTAGAGCTACAAGGCAAGTTAGGACCCGGCTGTGGCTGTGGGACCAGCTGGATGCTGTGTACTCGATAGGCTGACGTGCGTGCAGCCACAAGCCGCTGCAGTTCACTCAACGAGTCTCTACAGCTGTCGGTCGTAGTAGCATGGTCAGCTGACGGCCTGCGGCGAATAAACTTGACACACGCGAGCGGAACGCACTGCCGTGGACGAGGCATATCGGCCGCCGACGTTTCATATACATAAACCTGTCAACACATTACCACAGTCACCGCTAATCACCTGGTCTCCTCCAAGTTTAAGGCCAATGTCAGACACGCAACAAAGTTGAGCAATTTTATTACTGCACAACTTTGTTGCTCAACGAAGTTGCCTAGGCAAATGTCAACCATCGGCAAACAATCGCCCAACAAATATGGTTTCTAGTGACACAGACGACATAATTATTAGTAGTTCAAAAAACGCTCTATCAGAGGCGTCATGTGAATGTTAGAAAGCGTTCGGGCACAAAACAAACAATTGACCAATCACAGCTCACTGACAGAGTGAAAAATTGCCGAAGAATAGAGATGGTTTCTTATCCAGCAGTTTAGTTGCTTGACTCGTCAAGGGCAACTTACAACGTCAGAGAGGCAACCAAGTTGTGCGACAAAGCTGCTCGACTCTGTTAAGTGTCTGACATAGGCAGTAACTGCTGCTGATCTCACTGCAATGAACCCATTCTTATCTTGCATTATCTAGTATTTCAACAAGACCTTGTCATTTTGAGCACATAACGCCTTCAGACAGCAAGCAAATAGCAATACAGTAGTAGTTTGGCAGCTGTCAGTAATATCACACATGTTAGCAACAACTGATTTTTATAACAGCATAACATGTTCATTTTAAAATGTTATGACATTAATTAAAGTTATTTTAGCACGAAAATAAGTTATATAACACAGTAAAGTAGTCCTTCCTGAGCCTCACGGGACCGTAGGGCAGCATTGATGTTTCATTAGCCTTCAGCCACACACCAGCCGAAGCTGCAAGACCACACATAGTGAACCACGTGGCATGCCCGTTTATTCCCCAGCAGCTTTCACTGGTACTCATTAACCGACCCCAGAGGGATGGCACGCTGAGTTGGTGTTGGTACACAGCAGCTGCAGTACTCAAGTCCTGCACTCTACTACGTGGCCAATAGTACGCCTCGAATATACAGAGAGATATTAGCATATGATGAATGACAACGCTCATTGTCAGACAGTCCTAACACTAGTAACACTACACGTTAGATCTGAAGTCTTCATCCACAGAGTACTGGTATGAGACGAGACTCAAGTGGGGACAGCGGCCGACCTGTGAATGGATGGCTTGAGTGGCCTGGTTGTGTGACGGTAATACTACTACAGAACTTGTGTGACAATCGGCAACGATGGAGGGCTCCAACTTGTCGGCACCGGTGCCAGAAACTACATGTGTCCGGCCCAGCATCACCTGACATCGCACACACAGACACACACCTACTGCATTAACTGCAATTACCATCTCATGACGATACAGTTCCTAGATTGAGTGAGTAGACTCTTAACAGCACATCAGCTCAATTAGGCTATATGCCATACAGTGCCATTCACATTGGTTCACGGTGGAAAATACAGCACAGAAGCCAAGTTGAAAATACACACAATACACAAACTAAACACAACACATAACAAGAAAGCCCAGCTATCGCTGACAAACCCGCGCGACGCGAAAGCGTGCCAAAAATTGCTCCAATTCGACGTGCTTACAACGTTGTCGCTGACAATACTGGCCTATCTTCATTCGTTCAGCTGTTGTTGCGTATGAAATCTCCGAAATCCCGCGAAATTCACTGAAAATTCAAACTTATGGAGTTCAAGGTCATCCAAGGTCATCGATCTTCGTGTCAATCGAAAGCCCATGTACGACTTCCTATTAGTCACTAATAGTAACTTTGGCCGTATCTGCTACCGTTTTCGAG
>Ga0056114_1001088_pt1 | contig 11593 bp, 5 predicted proteins | sample WorMetHERISLAND1_FD_77005 | JGI IMG/M metagenome (GOLD analysis project Ga0056114, IMG submission 77005) | Marine gutless worms symbiont microbial communities from Max Planck institute for Marine Microbiology, Germany - Olavius loisae HERON... ...
CCAGTACTCCGAGTACGGAGCCACCGTGTTGCTGCTGCTGATGGCTACGTTCATCCTCATCTCACACTGGCTCGCCTGTATCTTCTACGCCATCGCCTACCTCGAGCGGCCACGTCTTGACGCGCCCATCAGCTGGCTGGATCGGCTGGCACTCAAGACCGGCACCCCGTACCTGGCGAACGACACCACCAGCGGCCCGGACATTCGATCACGTTACATCACATCTCTCTATTTCACCTTCACTATCATCACAAGCGTCGGGTTCGGAAACGTCGCAGCCGTCACCGACGCCGAGAAAATTTTCACAATATTCGCCATGTTGCTCGGCTGTGAGTTGACTCACTTACGTATACTTCCTATTATGCAGTCAGTCTAGAACCTGATTTTTAATAAGAACTGTCATCGTCAGTAACTAACTGATGCTGGTAAATGCGGTGTTATATATATTAATACGTTAGTAAGTAATTAAGTAAGTAAGTACGAGTCTTTCTATACGGCGCAATAAGTTCACTGAAGAACAAAGAGGCGTCACTAGGTGCTGGAGTCTCAAGATCTCGTTGAATTGAACAAAATCGTTTCTAACGCTCAGCGGAATTGCAGAAGATTAGGATATTAATGGAAGTCTAACTTACTGAAATTGGCCCGTCCAACATTTTCCAATCTTCTGTTTTTTTTTGCACCCGCATATTCTTGTTTCATCCATTTTTGGGGTTTCGTCTTCAGCTCCATTTTAGTCGAACATTCGTGCCATCTTTTGGCTTTCATTTCATATCGCATTCATATCGTTCTGTCCAACCTATTATGTCTCGTGTACTGACTGAAAGCGGACGATGTGAACTGTGAACGCTATACAGCGCTGATGAGCGCGGCGATATTCGGCAACGTGTCGTCGATGATGCTGCGAGTCTACCAGGGCACTGACAACTACCGTGAGATGCTGACGAGCATCAAAGAGTTCATCCGCTTCCACTTCATCCCCAAGCCTCTGGCAGCGCGGCTTGTCCAGTCGTATCAGCACACGCAGATCTTCACGCACGGAGTTGACATGAACAGCGTACGTCACACAGGATTGACTGAAAATAGATCGTGTATAATGTAAAATTACTTAATATAAAAAACAGTAATTTGATAGTTCCTTTGAGCAGTAAGGAACAGGAATAACTGCTGCGTTTAACTTTTTATTATCGTCGCTGATTCCTAGCTCTAGCTTCTGAAGAGATGACATAATGTGTAAAACGTAGTGTTATGAAACCCGGCGTTAAATGGCTAGTCAGACAAAAAGCGAAGCTGTCTTTATAGGATAGCCGGCCATACTGCCTCACAGCAGACTATCTAGTAATTAGCGATTGTTGTCAAATATCGTCTCCGGCTGTTTTCGAGATATTTGGCCATATTGGGGTCACTACTTTGACCTTTATAGCAGCGGTATTTCGATCCGCTGTCATGTTTCACAACGTGTGAATGCTGCAGGTACTGAAGAGCTTCCCGGAATGTCTGCAAGCCGACATCTGCTTGCATCTTAATCGAAAACTATTGAGCAGTTGTCCGGCATTCAGAGGAGCGAGTCCCGGTCAGTATCTGCCGCCATTATATTGACCACAGGTGCAACAATGTCGCACTGTATTTCAATCAACACTATTATCTCCCCTTCCCGCCCGTCTTCCCACTGTACTCCCCTTTCACCGAGTCTCCTTCATTTTTCCCGCAGTTGTAAAAATTAGAATACACAAAACTGTCATTTACTTGTGTAATTTGCATGATGTTAATTGTTTTTACTCGCAATGTACTCCGACATAGGCCTAATAACAAATAATGTAGCAATTCACATTCATTACAGAAGCAAAAACGCAATGACGTGATGACCAGAACAGGAACAAAACAGATGTAATAAACGTTTGCAGCGTTTACAAAAAAGTTTTAATAAACGCGTTTGTTATTTTGTGAACGTTTATAATTTTAATAAACCTCATGTGAAATGAGCTTTGTCGTCGAATAGCTAGAATAAAACGAAGCAGACGACGAGAAGCCAAGCATATTACTTATTGCGTCTGATAAACGAATTTTAATTTCGAGTTTGCTCAAACTGCAAAATATTCAATAAAAAGCTCACAAACAGCTTGTAAAATGTTAACGTTAAAGAACGTTTATTACGTGTAACGCTTGTCCTTTTTTATAATAAACGCGTTTATTAACGTTTATTATTATTTTTTGACGTTTAACCCAACTGTCAACTAATAAAGCTATGGAAGTGGAGGCACGTTGACTCTTCAGTACAGTACCCGTCTGTGTTTCATTTATTTAATTATTTTCAAATCCACACATAACGCAATATGCCATGATATAAATAACGTAATAGAAAAGGATCCTTCACTGTCGTTTAATTTAAGACTGGTTGTTAATTTTAGTCCTAGTTTTGTAAATGACACCTTGGTCCTATTCTATTGTGGATCAGTATCAGTGAAATTTATTGTAAAAAAAGGTGAAATGAATTATAGGATATTGGCTGTTAATACGATAGTGTACGGCGCGATGCATAGAGACTGAGCGGTATGGCCACGAGGGCCGAAACGTTATGTAACCACCAGGTAGTTTGAAGACAACAATACCACTCATTAGTCTGCAGGTCTGGTCGGGTTTTTAGGGTTAGGCCTAGTGACTTTTTGGTACACTAAGCAGGTGTTAGGCCCTATTCTGCGTAATGCTTGAATTCTAGATTTTCATGAATCCCAGTTAGATTTTGTCCACGCGGGTGGTCTTTTAGATTAGATATTGTTGGATAGATGACTGAGTACAGTTACAGAGCGACTGAAAGACAAGTTAGCCTATAGGCCAGTGTGTAATGTGTATTCTTGTGCTAAAAGGATAATTCAACTGTATCTGGTGAGCTTGTAACTAGAGAAAAAGCCGGCTCAAATTGCACAATATATTAATAGGGGTTATGCATGGACGTGCCGCCAGTGCTGACTGAGTGCATAACACAAAAAGTCCAGGCGCAGAACTGTAGTGCTGAATGAAATAGAGATGGATGTCTCTGGCTCCTCGTGGACAGTGGAAGGGTCTCGACTTCCTTTCACCATAACTGATGGAGTACCTCGATATAGGAGCGAGTAAGACAGCATTGACGTGTTGTTTGTTAGGGTGTTTACGAGCTCTGTCGATGAAGTTCAAATCAACACACGCCCCTCCCGGTGACACACTGATTCACCCAGGAGACATTCTCGACGCTATCTACTTCGTAGCACGAGGATCCGTCGAGATCTCGCGCGACGACGTCGTCGTGGCAATACTCGGTAGATGGAGCCACGTGTCAAATTATTCTCATGTTGTGAGCTGTAAGCTTGTAAATTAAAACAGCATTCTACACAGAGATAACTGAGAAATAGTACTGTTCGGTATGATTTTACCGTTATTAGTTATCGTCGTCATCGTCGTCGTCGTCATCAGCACAGAGTTGCAATAGCTCCTCCAGCTAACAATATCCGCCTAAAAGTAACTTACAGATCTTCGTATGCCCAGTCTGCCAGTCACCAATATTTAGACCTAATCCTTCCTTTGCTGTTTATTAGTTTATTCCATGTACAGACATAAGTAATTAAAGCAATTCACGACTATCTCGTAAGCCTCTAAGTTTATTGTTTCTGTTTGCGACGTGGGCAGGAAAAGGCGACATCTTCGGCGACAGTCTGCAGGAAGTTTACCTGTCGGAGAGGGTGCCGACGTGCGTCGCGTCGGTCCAACACGTGGCCCAGCCGGTGATTAGTACGACAGACGGTCGGAGGATCGCCCTGGGCAAGTCGTGCTACGCGGTCATGGCTATCTCGTACTGTGATCTTCATAAGATCACTCTCGGTGACTTCGCCGCGATACTCGACGTCTATCCGGAGTTCGCCGGCGAGTTCCTGCACAACTTCTACATCACATTCAACCTACGACAGGTTAGATCACATCAGCCGACCAACACACAACCGTTGTTGACCCGTTGACGCCCACTGTTGCCATATGATACAGCTGTTTACAAATCATCCTGTGCCAGACTGGGTTAAGCCGTCATTTGTAATTTTTGACATCCGGACACTCTGGCGTCCAGGGCTGCTTTATAAAACTGTCATCCCTTTTATTAGCCGACAGTACTAACGGTCGCGCTATTGCTACAGTGTTGCGTCTGTCTGTCTGTCTGTCGTATGTCGTCTGTGACGTTATGTATTGTGGCTAAACGGTGCGTCCTAGAGCAAACGTTACTATTGAGAGCCTATAGGAAGTCGTATATGAGAAATCGATTGGTACCAAAATGAATGACCTTGACCCTTGATTAGAGGTCGTATCAAGGTCACGTCAACCATTGCGTTACATTTGACGTTGAATATCTCGGAAACCGTTAGAGATAGAGGTTTGGTTCCAAAGGACTACCAATAGGAAATGGCACATGGTCTATCGAATGGTCACGTGACCGATGACGTCACGTGACCTTGAAAGGTCAAACTCGTGACCCCAATACGATTAGAGCGCAACATCTCGAAAACTACTTGAGCTAGAGACTTCAAATTTGGTACGCAGCTTTGTGTCCGGAATGCCTAGCGGGCGCACAAATAATTTTCCCTGAAAGTTGGCGTGGCCTAGGTCACGTGACCCTACAATTTTTTTTGCATACGATCGAACATATCTTCAAAACTACTTGAGCTAGAGACTTCAAATTTGATACACTGCTTTGTGTGGGCAATGCCGAGCAGGCGCACAAATAATTTCCATGAAAGCGGGAGTGGCCTAGATCACGTGACCGCTATAATTTTTGGCAGTACGGTCGGCTATCCTAGCGACAGCTTGGCTTCTTGTATTTGTCGTTTTTTCACAGAAATTTAGACTGTTAAGTCCCCCCCATCAATATTTGATGTTTGTTTACTCTGTTCTGTCACAATTTTACCAAGAAATTTCTAGACAGCTAGACCGCGTGCCAAATTTCACCACAAGTCAGTTGATTTTCCATGGAGTTGCGTCATTTTGTATTTTTGAAATTTGCAATCTTTGAATCGATTCATTTTCACTGAATTGAGGATTGAGCAGTGTTTTACGTCCTTGCCAACACAGTATAGGTTATATGGGAGACAGTTTCTACAGGTCAAAAGACCCAACCAACAGTATCAAAGTACTGAAGGAAATGCTACAAAGGACAAATCAAACAACGAAAACAACAAAATACACATATGCAGACAACAATATACACAAAAAGGATATACACAAAATAAGCACAACAAGTCCCCTAGTCTGCACTAATATGGGGTGACTAGGGGACGGCTCCCACAGAGGGCAGGTTCGCCAGGCCTGAACGGCGCATACAAACGCTGAATTTAACTGATTATTTAGAGCGAATGGATGTCGTGTTGTGTGTAGCTGACTAGTAGTACGAGTGAGAGGATGCGATCAGGCGACGACTCAGAGACACTTGGGCGCAGTCGCGTGAAGCAACCTCATCTCCAGTGTAGCAGGACGTCATCTGACGGTCAGACTCCGATGTGCTCCGACTCCGGTCAGTCATGCTTCATCATCTCAGATAAGTCACGATGTCACGACTACTGATATGCACGAAGTCAGTTAGCTTAAACGTCAAACTGTTTGTGTGCATATTATTTAGTGTTGATTCGGAAATAAGAGCCTATAAACATTTGGCGTCAATAACTTGACACTGCGGGGGGCACCTTACACAGTAAGCGAAATGGACGATAGGTAATATCACTGAAGTGGATTCACTGCTTGTCAAAACTGGCAGAAAAAAGACGATTTTCACGACACTGACAAAACGACGTCATTGTTTCATGCCCACAAACGCGCCGCTGAAACTGAGAAAGCGTCATGTCTGCTGTCCCTTTCCGCCTAAAATAACTCGAATACAGACATTAGTTTTTATTAGTTTTTTGTTTCTGTCTAAGCGGTTGCTCTTTGCATTCCAAGTTATGTGCATGGTTTGGCGTTGTTTTTTTCGATTTAGCTTAGTTCGGCCAGGAGCTGAGCGAATATTTTACCGGAAACTGCCGTCAGTGCGTGCGCAGTCTTCTAGTATATGGGCAAACTTGGGTTCGTGTACAATCATGCCTTCTTCTCGCGGCGTGTCAGCGATAGCTCAGCTTCTTGTATCAATTTGTTGCTGTTGGAACGTGTGTAGAGCAACCGACGGCTCGCCAGCGACGAATGTCGTTCGCTAAGCACCGCCATCTGTCCGTTCCTGATCCGCGAGCCGTAATCAGCTCTCTGGAACTTGGCTCTAGTCAAGAGGAAGCACCCGTCACGCCGTCTATCCTCGTTCTGTCACCGCAGCAGGCGACGGGCAGTGACGACGGGTATTTCCAGTCTGCCGACAACAGGCGCAGAAGATCGGCGAAGTCGATGAAGACTGATCGGCGAAAAGACACAAAGCTCAGCGGTCTGTCGAACAAAATCAGTGAATTGGGCCTACTAGTTTTGTTAACATTTTTACAAGACACACTTTTTTCTCGAGCTATGAACACGTTTAGTATATTAGACTTGTAGATATTATGGGCTATATAAATTGAATTTACTTACTTACTACTTGCTTCTGTTTTTTTCTGTTATGTTTGATTGTGTTTCTCTGTATTTTTAATTTGTCTTCTGTCCTGTATTTTCCAGCGTGAACCAACGTGAATGACACCGTATAGTCTAATTGTGTTGATGTGCCGTTACGAATCTACTCACTAACTCGCTGTGTTTCTGATGACTTACAGGCAGTGCCATGTCGCTGCCGGCACGATCCAGCACGGTCAACGTGCAGATCAATCACGTGGAGGAGACTGAAGCCAGTCCGCGGGACTCACAGGTCGCTAGCGGATGTCTTCAGTCCTCCTCCCAACCATCCTGCTGCCGGTCCGCCGCCGTCTTGCCGTCGTCTGCTGGCCTGACGTCTAGCGGACTCGGTAGGAACCACGTCTCGTCACAGTGGTTGTCACCCGAGGATGCCGCGGCGACAACGACGGCCTGCCTCTCGTCATACGAGACATCCAGTCGACTGTATCGTTCACCGCAAGTGTCCGTCGACGTCGGTGACGTCATGTCGCTGACAGAGCTCGACCTACAGCTTCAGGCTCTTAACAGGTGACGACTCAGTCGTTCGCTGTCAATCACACCTTGATTCACAGGTCGAAAGCGGTGTAGTTCAGCAGCAGCCGGCAAGTCAGTAATCTATGAAGGGTTTTATTGCAGCTGTGGCAAATGAGCCAGCATGGGTGGAGCCAGGAATTTAAGAAAGAGACAGTGCAATCCCCTTCTCTTTCGCCTGGCTTCTCTCCATTCCACTCCCGTTCCATTCCTCCCTCTTTCAACAAGCAATTTTTTGGCATATTTGGAGCCAAGAAAAGACATCCGATCGCAAGGTTTTAGGTTTCTCTTGTGCCCCTTAATTAGGTTGAGATTCCGCAATAAGGGCCGGATGCGTCCTTTTTGAATCTGCCTGTGTAATAGATGATAGCTTCATAATGATAACAGTTGATAGTCATATTTCTATAACGTGATAGGCATAGTATGGCTTCAGAGGCGCTGGTGTTAGAAGTTTGTTTATTGCCAGCACGTTCTATGGCAGGTGCGCCGTGGCTAATGACGCTGATGTATGTATCGGCGTCGCAGGTGTTGTTACTAAACATACACCGAATGAATACATTAATTTCGTCCCACAATATGTATACGGTTAACAAGCAAGTCAGATGAGAGTTAATACGAGTAGCCTATTATCGAGTATTATAAAGCATACAGATTACAAAGTCTGCATCGTTTAGAAATTTAGAAAACACCGCCTGTACGTAGATGCTTATTACTTAACACGCCCAAAAGGACTTAGGTATACATCGATAAAAAACTTACTCATGTTTCAGTGTTATGTATGTGTTATGTATAACATTGTACTTGCGTTTGGTCAATGCAGACGAATTGGAAACTTTCAAGACGAACTGTTCACCGCTGTTGACTCAATACTCGAGCTGCTTGGCGAGACACCCAAAGTGACACGCAGCCAAGCAACGCCGGACGACAACGCCACGCCCACCGCTGACCTTGGATGACATTGAATAAATGACCTTTCACCATGCCTACATTTATTTAACCCGGGAAATGCCTCACAGATGCGACTAATTCGAACGCCTTTCATACAACTGGACTTAGACCGGACTATTACAGCTCGTCGAATTTTGTGTTTAGTTTTTCTGTATATATTTGTTTTTGGTCACGTGTGGTAGAGTAAGCTGACTACCTTAGACTGTCATATCTTAAACTATCATATCGTACTGCATATTGGCCTTAAAGTGTACCGTGGTCATGTTAAATACTATAGTCTACTAACCACATATAGGCCTAGGTACGATTTACGTTACAATACTAAATTGGTGAAAACAACTAATAGAAATTATGACTTTGGAGCACAGAGTTTCATTTAATTCACTTGTTCATTATAAAAAGAATTGTTAGAAAAAATTACGGTACTGAATATTTGGTTATGTGCCCCCGATCCGTCTCCCATATAACCTATACTGTGTTGGAGGGGACGTAAAACACTGCTCACTCACTCACTGCCCCCGATCTTTCGAGACTTTGTTACAATCATTATGATCACATTGCCAGTGCCAGCTCACATACCTTCTGAATATGTATATTACGACAAGATTTGTGTCGCTGTGTATTCGTGTGTTTAAAAACGAGGTTTTGACTATTTTTTTCAGTGGCAAAAACTTTATAAATCCGATTTTTGTGACAATGGAACTGCTGCGGTTGTACTATATACATGTACTGTGTGTGTTGAATAAAAAGCAATATTTTATGAGAATTCCATAGTAACTATGGGTTCCGTCTTACATCGTTTCGGAGATGAGTTATCGGCCAAAAATCGCGAATGTTTTTTTATACCAGACGGGTAGGCCTATTGCAGCGAATGCAGCTCCGTTGAGGGTAAACTCGTCTGGATTACTTAACATCGTTCAATTCGAAAATGAGTATAGGATGATTGGGCTATCAGAACTAATACGATTGGGCAATACTAGAGAACAGAGGGACGAGCGGACGTCGGACGAACTAGCAGAATTTCTATAAGCTTGTCTTTTAAGGCGCTCTTCGCTTTATGGACGTGATAAAAGTCACCCCAAAGGGGCGTCTCCTAAGCTACGTGACCCGGTTGCTTTGAAATTTTGACACAAATCTATATCTTGATTCTTGAGTACTTATCTCATGAAGATGCTCAGCTCTACAGACAGTCAAATACAGTTAGGCTACGGATAACAGATAGAAGCTATCTGCTGTCACAGTGTTTATTGCCGTCCAAGCTGCCTTTCATGACTTGGACTTATAAGGCCGCAACCCACACAAACGAACTAGTTGGAAACTAGTTGGAAACCCGGGTCGCGAACTAGTTGCGAACTAGTTTCCAACTAGTTTCCAACTAGTTCGCTTGTGTGGGTTGCGGCCTATACTACACACCGTCACCGTCTGTCCAGTGCAGTGCATGAAATCGAGACGGAAAATATCAAAATCATCCGCCCGTCTGTATGACCGCGTCGTTTGTCGCCGAACGACAATGCGATATAACTGTTCTAGCGCCCTCAGTTTTTAGCCGACCGATACACAGTGTTCGTCTGTCTGTTGTATGTCGTCTGTAACGTACAGGGTGTGTAATGTGGCTAAACGGCGCGTCTTACACAAAAACTGTCTGAAGAAGCAAATAGGAAATGACGTATGGGAATCGAATGGTCACGTGACCGATGACGTCACGACGTCAAGGTCATGAGCCCAATACGCTTAGGGCTTAATATCTCGAAAATAGCTGGAAGTGCTATTTAACAACAATAGCTAATTACTATAGTTATATAAGGCAGTATGGTCGGCTATCCCAGCGACAGCTTGGCTTCTGGTTATCAGATTCGCACCAATTCATCTCGCAATAAATTATACACGTCAAGGTTAGTCACATTGTGACAATTAATGATAACTGCGGCATTTGCGCCAATTACATTGTAACTTCCGGTTTCAGTGATTGGTGTCACCGGTTTTCGTGAATCTCGCCTTTATTCACGATAGCGTTTACACATTTGACAGATTTTCGCCAAATTTGATTGATACAAGGATACATTTCAACATTTTCAAACCAGAATTCATTTGTGACAGAACACGGAAGTCGCCTGAGCGCATGCGTGAAGATCGTAATATCCGGATTTTTGAAGTTTAATGCAGTTCACCGATGGATAATCATCATATTACATCAGGCGGTCATAAAATTTGACGCGGAAGTTTGGTGGTTACGCACGTCGGCTTAAATTTTTTTTTAACAAAACGGAAATAGATTTTCGGTCATGCGCGTGATACACTTCCGGTATAAAGCGTCTTCACTTTCAGCGTCAGTTCTACTCAGATTTGGACCAAAATTTAATATGTTATCCCTCAATAAATTACAAAGGTCAAGGTCGGCGTCGTGGTGATGTAAGTAGTGGTCGCTGCACATGCGCGGCGACTTACTTCCGGTTTCCGGAAATCTCGTTTTATCATTCACGATAACATGCATATTTTTGACCGAGCATCGCCAACTTTGAAAGATCGTTTCCACTTTTCCACATCGAGAAGCATGAATTTGCAAGAAAAAAAACGAATGTAATCTCTGCGCACGCGCGAAAATCAAACAAGCCGAACCGGCGCTACGGCTCGAGGCCCGAATACCGCGGCCTAGCGATTGACAGACATGACCGATCAACAGCAGATTTTAAAGGCACGGAACTGAGCAATTTCTAAAGCTAGATGCGACGCCGTGAAATGAGGAACATCGACAACGACAGTTTTCTAAATTTGATCCAGCGGTTTGGAATATGTATACGTATATTCGTATTAATTTTTGCATGTCTTTGACAGAAGTACCGGTAGATTTTCTGTCAAGCGAGTAATCGATTTCCAGTTTTACGTACGCTCACTCTCGGCGATGGGTAAAAGAAATGTACATGCCTATATTTTCTATACCACATTCATACTTTTAGGTCTACACCAAATTAGAATTTTTCATCCTCCAATAAATTGTGTAGTCAGTGTTAATTTCGTTGTGGTATAAGTGATGTGATAATCATTGCGGACGCGCGGCGACTGATATCCGGTTTTCACAAATCGTCTTTGGTTAACTATATCGTGCACATTTTTGACCCACTTTTTTTATAAATTTGAAACAAAGATACCTTTGCAAATTTTCAATGCCGACTTCTTTTTGAGAACAAGAAGCCAAGCTGTCGCTAGGATAGCCGATCGTACTGCTAAAAATTGTAGGGGTCACGTGATCTAAGCCACGCCCACTTTCAGGGAAATTATTTGTGCGCCTGCTCGGCATTGCCCATACAAAGCCGTGTATCAAATATGAAGTCTCTAGCTCAAGTAGTTTTAAAGATACATGTATTTTCGATCGTATGCCAAAAATTATAGGGGCCACGTGACCTGGGCCACGCCCACTTTCAGAGAAAATTATTCGTGCGCCCGCTCGGCATTCCCGATACAAAGTTGCATACCAAATTTGAAGTCTCTAGCTCAAGTAGTTTTCGAGATATTGCGCTCTAAGCGTATTGGGGTCACGAGTTCGACC
>Ga0056114_1001089_pt1 | contig 11586 bp, 8 predicted proteins | sample WorMetHERISLAND1_FD_77005 | JGI IMG/M metagenome (GOLD analysis project Ga0056114, IMG submission 77005) | Marine gutless worms symbiont microbial communities from Max Planck institute for Marine Microbiology, Germany - Olavius loisae HERON... ...
GGGGAAGGGTCCTAGCCCCCCCAAATGCTGACACCATGCGCCGCCTATGATTATTTCGCTTCGATGACGAATTAAAAGGCGCAAGACGAGCTAATTATCCGCAATTGACCAAAGGAATGAACTCCATTTGACGCTTGTGATGAGTTGACTTCTAAGTCGGCATGGATGTATTGGATGTTTTCTGCTTTTTATGTTGAAGCCCGAGCACCAAGACTTCAAGGCTAATACTGTCACACGCGAGCTAAATACTTCAGGACATCAAAAACATGAACTAAGACGACAACTGCAGTCCAGTATGGGTCTGGTGTGCTCTGGTGTTGCCCGGTCGGTCCGGTGCCCGGTCGGTCCGGTGCGGTTAATAGTCACACCCATTTTGTGTATTTGTAGCAGTGTGCAACACATTGAAACAAATGCTTAAAATGGTCAGATAACACTAAGTGTTAAGCAGGACAGCTTATGTCATGGTAAAGTTTCATGCCTGATTATGGTGCCGTAGAACTGCCACCACTTACACAGACCAAAAACACAACACAAAAGCCAAAAACCCGAATTGTGTTGTGTCGTCAATTGTGTAAACTGTTGTGTCGTGGTGAACTACACAACACAAAACTCCCAATGTGTCGCGCGTTTGTGGCTGGGCGTTGTGTTGTGTCGTGGAGCGCACGACACAACGTTTTTATGGCTCACAGTGGCGAACAAAGCAGCAGAACACACAGTTTATACAAAATAAAAGAATAAAAATAAAAAGAAAGAAAAAAATTTAAAAGAATAAAAATTTCACATACAAATACAGTCAAGCACTTTAACTCTATGTGTTGCGTTTTTAACACAATCAGTGAGAAATTCAATTATGAATGAACATCTGTGAAGTTCTGTTTAAGCTGCTGGAACTTACCAGTTGTGTCACCTGTGCCAATACCAAACGAGCAGTCGTTAGTCTTTCTGACAGTTTTGCATCCTGATTGAGTATAATAAATTGTAGATAAGACGCTAAAAATTTAACGGAAACAAAATTTAAGTGTTAATGGTATCAATGGCGCCTGTAACTGGTAACTGCCCGTCGTGCCTACATCAGCACACGTTAGCATGACAGTTTTCTATAGCTGTTTAACAACAGTAAAGATCCCGTTCTGGTCATGTAGTATAATTTTGGCTGTCCTGGCACTTCTCTTTAGTTTGCAGAATGCAGCAGACTTTGTTTAAATCTCTTGCCTGGACATTTCTCGGAAAATTCACATTTGTAACAGGCCCATTTATCTCTGCCCTGCACTGCAGTTTTTGCTACGTTTTTGCGTGAACGGTCAAGCAGCGTTGTATACGGTGGCACCACACCACGGCGCCAGACTGCAGTCTTCCGCAGTGGTCATCACTGCAGGGGTCCGCTCAAGCCGGTGTAACGCGCTGCACAGTTACAGGACATCGTCGACCGTGACCGGCATGGTGTTCAGTCGCACAGTTTCACAGCTGATGGTTCAACACACACGTGTACGTCTGGGATGTCGCTGCTGCGATGGCATGGTGCATTGCTGGTACTGACGCTGTCAGCAGGCAGCAGTTCTCTTCGACTCAAGCTAAACGCCGACACCTTTGAATTTATCTTCTCGTGAACACGCCAGCAGCTGTCAAAGATCTCTAGATCAGACTGATCAGAGAGAGATGTCCAGCTGCAGCTGCTCGGTGGCTTACTATGTTCGACGTCGTCTGTCATGAATCTAGGCGTGTATCTTGACAGATGACCCAGGAGTGCCACGCTCGTGCTACTATCAGGATCAGCTGTGACGCATTCGCCAGATGAGATGATTTGTAGATAATAACGATCTACGCACTTTAGGGCACTCGCTGGTGACGTCACTCCTAGACTACTGCAACACTCTGCTAGACGGGCGTGGCGTCAGAGTCATTGCACGTCTTCAGCGAGTACAGAACAATGCGGCCAGATTGATCTGTGACCAGCCACATCACTGCTACGTCAACTTCACTGGTTACCCATATCCAGCAGAATACAGTGAAAGCTGTGTTTCTTTCATGGGACAGCAGAGCACCATGCTACGGTCCTACCTAACAGAACTGTACGTGCCATGTCTGTAATGACATGACTTCGTTCCACCCAACACGAGAACTTTGCTGTTGTCCGAACAAGAACAAGGAAGGCAGACGGCGTATTCACCGTGCAGACAGGACCTGCAGTCTGGAACGCCGTGGACTACAGAACGCCACTGTCACAACGTCTCAGACTACGTTTTCATCGCTTCATTTTTAGCGCGCGACGCTATGCTAGCGCGGGTCTTTGCGATAGGATTGATTGATTGAGCATGGTTTAACGTCTGCACCAACACAATATAGGTTTACGGCCGACGGGCTCTTTGCGATAGGAACGTGTCTGTCTGTCAGTCCGCTCGTCTGTCACGAGCCGGTATTGTGTCAAAACGAAGATTTCTTCACCATCTGGTAGCCCCACGATTCTAGTTTTCTGATGCCAAATTTCATCACAAAATTCGAAAGGGGTCACCCCGAGCGAGGGCGTCAAACAAGTGCGGGGTGGGGAAAACAAGCTATTTTCGAGCTAAGTGCGTCAATATCACTAGCCAGATGGCGCTGACGGCTGCTGCATTACTTCAAGCAAGTCGTTAACTTGTCTGCAACTTGTTTTCACGTCGAATTGGAACAATTTTCGGCATGGTTTCGCGTCGCGCGGGTTTGTCAGCGTCAGCTGAGCTTTCTTCTAATGAACACATCGTAAGTTTTATGTTTAGGTCTGTCTCGTTCGTATTCCTTATTTTATTAGCCGACCGTACAAACGGTCGCGCTTATGCTACAGTGTTGCGTCCATGTGTCGTAGTCTGTACGGAATGTATTGTGGCTAAACGGTGCGTCTTAGAGCAAAAGTTACTATTGACATTTGACAGCATATAGGAAGTCGTATATGAGAAATCGATTGGTACCAAAAATGAATGACATTGACCTTTGTTTAGAGGTAGTATCAAGGTTATGTGCAACTACTGCGTTACATTCGACGTTGAATATCTCTGAAACCATTAGAGATAGAGGTTTGGTTAGAAAGGACCATAGGATAGGAAATGGCCTATACGTGGAAATCACATGGTCATGTGAGTGAGGACGCCACGTGACCCCGAAAGGTCAAACGCGTGACCCCAGTACGCTTAGAGCACAATATCTCGAAAACAGCTGAAGATGCTATTTAGCAACAATCGATAATTACTATACCTAATTGATTGATTGAGCATGGTTTTACGTCTGCGCCAACACAATATAGGTTATACGATCGACGGTTTTTAGTTACAGGTCTGATGACCCAACCAACAGTGTCAACTACCTATACCTAGTCTGCTGTGAGGCAGTACTGTCAGAAATCATAGCGACAGCTTGGCTTCTTGTTTTTGGTTTCGTATAAACTTAGTTGTATATTGTGGCGCCCCTGTGCTACGGATGAGGATTGCTATAGCAAATCATACGATAAGACGTCACTAAAGTCTCGGCGCCACCATTACGATGATAGGTCTACCAATTCGTTGAGGAATTTCACTACTACACAGTACTGGATCATGACGGATGGTCGGACTAGACGGATAGACAGACATTTGGCGACAGCATAATAACCTATTGCATGCATAGCATCACGCGAATTCTTGGAATTATGACTCATACAAGTGTCCACTTCCACTGACAACGGGGGAAGGTGCTTTATGCTAGTACAGCCGGTACGTCGGCGCCAGGCCATGTAGAGACTGTAATTGCAAACTGTTAAGGCTACAGTAGGTCTCTTAACACATGTGTGATGATCATGTTGCCTTGTCGCCGTGTTTCAGTGCGGCATTTGTAGGTCACTATGCACAGCGACTGAAAATCCGTGAAGAAAGACTATAAGGAGTTCACTTTCCCTTTCCAAGACACTTCGAGTACATTATACTGCGAGTCTAAGCGTCACTGATGTGACGGCGCCGAACGGTGTATTCGATTCGAGATTTTTGAATCGGTCCATCACTTTCGAATCGGCACGGACGATTCGAATTCGAATAAAATGTTGAATCTTTGCAGGGCCTTAGCTCACAGCACCAAACTTTTTAACACGTGTGATCTTTGCGCTCCAACTGTTGGGTCAGTCTATTGCTAATGCTGTCAAAGTCTAATCTGACACTGGTTATGTTCCATCAGGTGCATCAGTTTCTGGGTGGACCGTACTGGCCCCAAACAGAGGCCAAATATCAGTATTGTGTTCCTGTTCAGTGTACTATATCGTCATTAAATACTTTTAGCCGACGCTACTATGATATAGTGTTGCGTCTGTATGTCTGTAACGTATGTATTGTGGCTAAAACTTGTGCCCTAGAGCAAACGTTACTATTGACAGCCTATGGGAAGTCGCATATAGGGAATCGATTGGTACCAAAATGAATGACCTTGACGTTTTTAGAAGGCGTTTAAGGTCATGCCAACCAATTGCGCCACATTCGCCATTGAATATCTCGGAAACCGTTAGAAATAGAAGCTTGGTTCCAAAGGACCACAATAGGAAATTGCCTATGGGGAATCAAGTGGTCACGTGATCGATGACGTCACGTGACCCTGAAAGGTCAAACTCTTGACCCCAATATGGTTAGAGCGCAATATCTAGAAAACAGCTGGAGATGCAATTTAGCCAACAATGGCTAATTACTAGATAGTCTGCTGTGAGGCAGTGTGGTCGGCTATCCTAGCGACAGCATGGCTTCTTGTTTCTAGTTACTGAAAGAAATTTATAAGCACCATAGGCCTATTAAAACAAGACGTTCAGCATTGCACGGCGCTTGGCCAAGGTCACATGACAACCGAGACTGAGCTGTTCACATGTCAGTCGTAGTTTTACAGTGACAAGTGGTGTTCGTGAGTGGATCGATAAACTCATTTATTGCCGGAGTGCACGCATTACGTTATGACGTTCCTATACGTCGGACTCCTATTGATTAGCAATGACTCTGGTCTGTGCCACGTCAAGCCATGCTGCTCGGCTGGTTGCGCTGTATATGGTGTATACGTCATCTTGCAGGTGCCCCCTCCCCCACCCCACACGTACACATACTTAGAGCTGTGTAGACGAGGAGAATATTGATCGTCGTCGCACTCACTCAGAACGACAGCTGTACAACAACACATTACTATCGTCCTACAGTACTGGATTGCCTCACCCTCAGTCTGCTAGTCCAGCTGGTTAATAGTCCCATACAGTATACTATACACCGTGGGCCATAAAAAACGTGCCACTTTATTTGGGATCATAACTCCCATGTTTCGTGGTGGATTTTTACACTTCTTGCACCAATGGAAACAGGAAAATACTCTATCGGGAATTACAAAATTTGCAAATTTACCACAATTGTGTCTCTACACTACCTGAGAAAATTTAAAAACACACACAACAGCACATTTTGAAACCAACTGTCAGTGTATTTTAATGCTCAACGCCATCAACGGCAAGAACTGTTTTTAGAGTGTGTGCTCAAAATGTCCACCCTCTTCTCGCACACAGGCTGCCAAACGATCTGTCCATTCGTCGACAGCATTGTCAATGATCTGCTGCTCGAGTTCGTTCCAGACAGTTAGCAGACAGTAAACATTCATGGCGTGCGATGTGACGCAATTATGACGTCATAACCGATGAGGAACCACTAAATAAGTAAACCGTAGTGTAGAATATTTATTCCTTTTCCGTTGGTACACAAAGTGTTGAAATTCATCAAGAAACGCGGCAGTTATAGTCCAAAATAAAGTGGCACGTTTTTTATGGCCCACGGTGTAGTATTGGCTCGCGCGCTGCAAGCTTTAAACGACCGTTGTTGTCAATCGACGTGTCTATGTGTCTGTCTGTCTCTGTGTGTCTGCAACTGTGATGGTAATTATCTCGGAAAGTAAGCAGAGTAACGTGACGTCATCGATGACGTCACCAATCGACGCGCCGTAGACACTTTCCTGTAGGTCCCTTTTGGACACGGTCACACGAACGCCGTGGTATTTAGCAACAAAGTTGCCGATACACAGACAGACACGTCGACGGGTCGCTTAAAGCTTGTAGCGCGCGAGCCAAAAAGCCGTCCAGTCCGATGCTTATCTGTGGTTGGATTAGTCTAAACATTCAGTAATGCTGATGCTTAGACATCCCAGCATTCCTTAGGCCCAGTTCTGCCGCTGTACATACGCTGGCTAATATCAACAGCTGTCGAGTCACCCGACCGGAGTGGTACACTGTGTCTGGGCTTGGCTAACATCAAACACGTCGTCTGTCTGCCACAAGACTGAAAACTCCATCTAATTTGGACACTATTCAAAACCTGCCAGATTAAACAACCTGGACTGTTCAGTCTAGTTGGTTCGTCCACAACCCAACCATCCACTGTTGTCCATTCAGCAGTAGAATTGGTGACGACAAGTGTTCTAACATAACATAACATTACCAATGACCTTCAATGACCTTGAAGGTTGTTCTGGGTGTCTCAAATCTTTCTCAATACAATATTTTCGACGCCCGCCTTGAAACACTGTGTTGTGCTGCTGTGACTGTCAGTCGTATCAAGAATTGACTGCTGAACATTACTCATCAACGGCAGACATGTCATAATAGACGACTGCACCATCGCGGCGCATTAATTTAATGTTAATTAATGTAAAAACTTAGTATAAAACACACTGTAAGGACCATGAGACGATATCCATCCACTAAAACAGCAAACCCGAAAACCACCTGCTAGACGCAATTAAGGAACTCGGTGATAAGCCGAGGACTTTGTCTGCCATACAACCTGAGTTGTGGCAGTTAAAAGAATTTTTAAATTTTTCTCATAGGCGTCATTGTAATTGTTTGGATTTTTTGAATAAATCAGTCAAATATTAAATTAAAATTTTCTAACTTACCCCCTCCCCGAAAGGCACTTCCTTGCGCAGAACCGGGTCGTATGACGTATTAAACGTGAAAATCCGTCTCGCCATAGGCGCTTGGAAGAAACGAAAAAAGTGCAGTAAACATTAGAAGGTTTCGGGTGTATATTTCGCGTATGTGGGGGGCAAAAACCCATGGGTGGATTGAGCCCAAATTTTTTGGTGGTAGATTTTCGCGGCATAATCACGTTTCAAATTTGGTGACGATCGGTTAAGGGGTTTAGGGTCGTCTGAGGGTCATATTTTATCATTTCCCATTGTTTTTAACGGTCGTCCTTACAACACTGTCACCCTGCCATGTAAGAGTGTGATGCGCCCATTATAATGAATTTACTTAATACCGCTGGACCAAGTGCACAATGCTGCGGAACGCCTGGTCTGTGAGAGCTGCAGAGCATGATACTTGAACTCAGCAGTCTACTTCAGATGCACTGCTAGCCGTTTGTCTCGTTGAAGCAGGCTCAGTTCTGTGTAGAAACTAGAAATTGTCCCGTTCAGGCTTGTCGACCTGCCATCTGTGGGAGCTATCCCCTAGTCACCCAATAGTGTTATTGTAGACAAGGAGATTGAATGTGTTTACTGTTCTGCTGTATTTTGTGTTGTTTGCTGTCTGAGTTTACTTTTTTAGCGTTCCTTCCTTCAGTAATTTGATACTGTTGGTTTTGTCTTTTGGCCTGTAAAAACTGTCTCCCACATAACCTATACTGTGTTGGTGGAGACGTTAAACACTGCTTAATCAATCAACTAGAAACTGTTCAGCTTGTATCTGAGGTCTGTCAGTGTCAATGACAGACGACCACTATCAGGTCGACGTCGCATGTCAACTTCACCCACTGACCATAGAAGCCGGGGAGAGCGGCAGCAGCATACAGGGGCGTGCGATCGCCCCTGTAGAAGAAGAAGAAGAAGATATTTATTTGACTCAAATAAACTGTAGTAGTATCAGTGCCATTTTCGAGCTTCAACAGTAAAGATACATATGCACTAGTATTTCACAAGTGATTCTAAGGTCATCAAACAGCGGGTATGCGGCAAGGAGATGCTGTTAGTACGGCTGACTGTCTCTTGCCAGCAGCAGTAGTAGCAGAAGCACTCCAGCAGCTTTAAATCACGTGTAACTGAAAGCCAACACAACACAACAGCTCGACTGTGCTGTCTAGGACGACGCAGTAGTAGCGTAAACAACTCAATAGAAACAGACACGTAGCACTACACGTAGGACTGGGCGACAGTTACGATGTCCAGTGAGCCTCCCCTGAGACAGACGTGCTTGACATTTGCACCACCAGTGAAAGCGGGTGTGTCGCCGTCGTTCATTATTTCATTTCGTTAATCGTTTTTACATCTTCGCTGAAAACACTTTTCTCTCATTCCTTGAGGATTCGTTAACAGCATCACAGCACTGAACATGTATACAGTGCGGCATTGTCTAACGACCACTAACACGCTGAATGTGTCAGTATAGACAGAGCAAAGAGAACTGTCTGAAGGTGATTGTGAAAACAAGACAGTACCACAGCAGTGTCTTTGAGTGAATCAGACAGACTGTTCCACGTGGCAGCAGCAGCACAAACGAATGAACGTCCTCCGTGGGTTGTCAACTGAAGCTGAAGCCGAGGCACATCTAGCTAACTAGCCTAAGATGTGCAGAGCGAAGATGTTGAAGGGTAGGAATGTGCTGTGCTAGTGCGCTGCATAGGAGGGCCACGTGAAGTTATTACTGGCCAGCTATGGGTTCTGAGCGAGCGCTGTAATCTCCCCCAGCGGGATCTGGGGCAGAGCCCCAGCCGAAATAGTATTTGGTGCATTTAAGCCTTATAATCTGACCTCTGGTGGCAACAGTTTTAATGATTTCCCGAAAATGGTGACGGAACGTCATTAATAGGTGGTGGAACGCTAAACACAGGTGGCGGAAGGCCGTTCCGGCCCGTTCCGGCTGAATTTAACCACTGCTTCTCTGGCAGCCTGCCACTTGTGAATCGTCCTTTGATACTGTCACTGATGGACTTGGCAAACAAATCTCTCTCTCTCTCACTGCTGAGCCACGGCCGTGGCTGAGCTGAGCGTGTTTGTTGTCCGTGTCCACCGTCTATCAGCTGCTGTAACTTTATTTCTCCTGCAGCAGTATTTGTAAAATTTGGCTGGCAGTAAACAGAATGTCTTAGCTGTGAAACTTACATAATGATTTTTCAGTTCCTCTACTTTTACTTATTTAATTTAGCTGTCAATTCGACATAGTTGTATTACAGCATTGTTACAGTGTTATGGCGTTCAGCTACAAAAGTAACATTTTAATAAAGAAGTTTCCCAAGTTTGCTGTTGATTTTATTTTCTTTACAGATGAGAAAATCTTTTGAGTTGCTTCACCAGCTAATACTCATAATGAACGAGCGTATGCACCAAGTGATGCCAGGAAACACCAGATAGCTGCTAAACGCCTGCTGTGTTGTGGTCAAATGTCTCCAATACAGTTTCATAACTCCATTGTTCCGAGTTGTTCTTTATTGAACTGTGCATCAAAGACGATGATCGTTATTATCGGCACGGCTGTTGAAACAACAAATGCTGCCTGTCGTGTTCCATCGTCCGCCAAATTGCAATGACACTGGCAGTAATGTGACTTGTCCAGCTGATACACAGATTGAGATGACAGAATTCATTGATTATTTATTGCTTTTTATGGCCAAGAGTTTGTACTTTTCACCCGCCAAATTGCATGCATAAATTGGTTCAGGCAAAATATCTGACATAAAAGTAGAACGTTTTTGATACACTGTGTATCATGTACATAGTGTATATAGTGTACATATATATCTGGTCTTGAATGTGATAATTTCATCAGTAACTTGTGTTATCATTGCTTGATGTGTTAACTGAAAAACCGGATCAATATGATGCTCATAATATAAAGTTGATGGATTTAGATGTTGTGTGTTTGGTTCCTTGTCTGCTCGTTCACTGAAGATAACAGTGTTGCACGAGATAACAAATGTGCAGTGTACACACAGCATACAGACTATATAACACAGTGATAATGTACAGTGCTGACTGACAGGCATAAATATGCCATTAAACACTTAGTTCATTTGATTGATGAGTTCTGTGTAAATGTCTCACGGCAGTTGTTAGTGATGGGCAATCTGATTATTTGTGTGTTTTGTTTAGTGCAAAGACGGCTTCCATTCACTGTTCTCTACGAGCCTCCACAGACATTGTACTCCAGTCAGGGACAGTATTTCATGCCCGGTCAGCGTATCACCGTCGAGATATTCAAGATAGAACAGACTGAACACTTGCAGCTGCTGAATCGCAATCTGTATGTATAACAAACAGTTTATCATGTCACATTGCTTTGTACAGCAAATTGTACAAACCGTTTGTATTGCTGTAGTCACACTACATTATCTCGCACCTTTGAGCTGATGTCGTTAAATGTAATCTTACAGGGGCTGACCAAGTAGTGACAATGGCTGAATTAACGTATTAATGTTAGGCATTGACGGTTAATCTTTTGAGGCTTAGTATGAAAATAATGACGCTCTGCATGTACCGTGAAATTCTGCGTTCAGTTTAAAACCGGTCTGTATTATAATGGTGAACACTTTCCTTGACAAATACCAGCACAAGAGTGATGTGTGTATGTTGGACATGGGTGAAGTGGTGGCAGGTCAAGGTCACATGACCACTGCTGAATACTTCACGTATTACAGTAGATTCTCATGTACAGTATATTGGTGACATTTGGGTAAATGCACACGTTGACACGTCAAGCTAATTGTTGGTGTGATGTGTTGTGTATTGCTGTGGTAGGTACATGATAAAAGTGATGCATGGCGACTTCGAATGGATCTTGTGTCGACGATTTAAACACTTCCGCAGCCTTCACGACAGTCTGTGGGTCACACGACAGAAGGCAAAGATCCCGATGCCAACCAGAGGGTATACAACCCATGCCTTTCTTCAGTGTTACATATTTGAACATTTATATGCTAACCTGTACAGATTGATATATTTGAACATATAAATTAAGATATTTATCTCTTGTCACTCTCACTAGTTATAACTTTAGAGCAGTGTCATGTTTAAGGATCTTGCAGTTTTTTCCTTGTCTTATTCATTTGCAGATTGTCACTTTTCAATGTTTACACTCATTGCAGCCTCTTGCAAGTTCTGCATCCGTTTCAGCAATTGTGGTGTCGTGTCAAAACGGCTAAACACATCGCTGAAATTCTCTGCCTGATAGTCCATCATTCTAGTTTTTTCACAGTAAGCAACATTCCGAAATGCCAACATAAAATCCTTTAACAGTGGCAGTGAATGCAGTTTAAATGTACAGGACGCGCCAACAAAGTAACCCCTTAGGAAAAATTTTATATCTCTGAAATTGTAGCACATTTGTTTACCAAATTTGCAGAGTTTACAGACGAGGATTCAGTCCATATATCCTGCAAATTTTATTAAAATAACAAATACGGTTCAACAGATAGAACAGTTTAAACTTTAAAGTTCATTTTTTCAAGTGAACATGTAGTCGCATCCTGAATATTCAGTAAGTCTTACTTCATAACGAATCAAACTTTGCACAACTTTTTTGTCAACACTTCAAACGCTTCAGTAATGAATGTCAGCTGCCCTCTCGGTATTTAAACTGAGTGTTCA